>ERZ857998.174-NODE-174-length-97256-cov-22.227847_pt1 | contig 97256 bp, 89 predicted proteins | sample MGYA00519954_ERZ857998 | MGnify/ENA primary metagenome ERZ857998 (study PRJEB31778, sample SAMEA3449424) | human gut metagenome | biome: human gut; feature: human-associated habitat; material: faeces | place: United Kingdom | collected 2010/2012 ...
TCAAATGAGGACGACGCAGTTATGCCGTGCTATTTGGCTCCTAAAACCTTGTGTGTCCTTGTCAACTGATGGTATCATAGATACAAAGAAATTATGTAAATCCCGGCACAGCAAATTAGACCACCGGCAAGCCGTTGGTCTAAAAAGAATTTGCCGGCTTCTCCCGCATCGAAGGGGTCAGCATAGCGGGGCGAAGATGCGCAGTATCCCGTCCACTATCCAGCGAACTGCATAGTGCTTTATGTCGTACGGCTGCACCTGTCTGCATTTTGCCTGCGTCGATAAGAAGTCGTCCTTCAGCTCAGCAATTATGTTGGAGCGGTAAAACAGCGAATTGTTCTCAAAATGCAGGAACAGGCTGCGGTAGTCAAGATTGACCGTACCTATAGTGCCTACCACGTCGTCCGACACAAAACTCTTTGCGTGGACAAAGCCCGGAGTGTATTCGTAGATTTTGACCCCTTCTGTAAGGAGTGCCTGATAAAAGCTTCGCGACATTCTGAAGATAAGCTTCTTGTCCGGAATGCCCGGCATGATTATGCGAACGTCAACGCCGCGATGGGCTGCGCACGCCATAGCGTCCATCAATTCGTCTCCGGGCATAAGGTACGGCGTAAAGAACCACGCGTAGTCTGTGCTCTGTGAGAGCAGGTCGATATAGAGCTGATTACTGGATGCCTCCCGGTTCAAAGGAGAGTCATAATAGCTCAGTATATAGCCGTTTTCAGTTTCAGGCGCAGGCAGTCGCGGCTCCTTCAGCTCCGGTTGGGGCAGATCGTTTTGCAGTGAGAAAGCGTTCCAGAATGTCAGGAACATATGAGTAAAGCTCTGCGCCGGCTCTCCGGTAACGCGAAAACCGGTATCCTTCCAGTGTCCGTATGGCTGCTCTATGTTGGCATAGCGATCCGCCAGGTTCACGCCGCCGCTGTATGCGGTTTCGCCGTCTACTATGAGCATTTTTCTATGATCGCGGTAATTGACCGTACCCTTCACGGCAATAAGAGGATTAAAAGGCACGCATTTTATGCCCTTTGAGCGAAGCTGCCGCACATTGTCCATATTGAATGTGGAAATGCTGCCCAGGTCGTCGTACATTACCCGGATGTCCAGGCCCTGAGCTGCCTTGTCTTCCAGAACCGCAGCCATGGAATCCCACAATCTGCCCGGCTCTATTATGAAATACTCAAGATATATAAAGCTGTGCGCCCGTTTAATATCCTCCAGCATATCCGGCATCATATCGTCTCCAAGAGCGTAGTAGCGCACCTGCCCCGCCCTCATCAGGGGATAGCCCGTCTTTCTTTCCAGCCATCGGAGCGTCTGCTCCATTCTGTGCCCCCCGTCAAATGGCACTGCGCCAATGCAAAGCGGCTTTGGCGTTCCTGCCTCTTTTACTTTTTCAAGTCTCTTCCCCAGCGGCTTCGCCGTCCGCTTATTTCCAAAGAACAGATAGAACAGCGCGCCGGGCAGCGGAAATGTCAGTATTACCAGCAGCCATAGTATCTTATAGGTCCTTTCCTCCCGCTTTATGATTATATACAGCACAAAGAAGAACGCCGCCACAGACAGGGTCAGCGTGATCAGAGCCGTATACGGGGCCAGCCACTTTACCAGAAGCAGCAGCCACAGTACCTGCAGCGCAGCTGCGGGAATCACTATCAGGATGCGGCGTACTATCTTTTTCACTGTTTATACCTCCTGCTGCTTATTCGTATAGGTCTCCCACAAATTGCTGCAATTTTTCCATACGGCTGTCGAGTTCAGCGCTCATCTTGGCGCACTCGAAAAGCTCCTGATCCACATGGTCGGATTCCTGTAAGCCCTTTTTATATCGTATCTTATGTTCAAGGCTCGCCCACCAGTCCATGGATATTGTCCTGAACTGCACCTCCACCCTCATCAGCCTCTTGTGATCTGCCTTGATTTTCTGTGGCATATCGCTTCTCCTGTATGTGCGGTAATCCATGGTTGATTTTCATATTAAGTATACCGCAATATTATGGCAAAATCTATCAACATTCGGAAACCAAAAGCAAAGCCTGATGACTGCTCCTCACAATTTTGCTTTCCGTTGGCAGCTGTACATTTCAAATGCTCGGTGATATAATCGTATCAGGCTTACAGGCCTGATTTTTTAACTGGCGGCTACGATGATTCGCTTACTTTTTTATATTAGGAGGGCTTATGTGTACTGCTGCAACATATCAGACAAAGGATTTCTACATGGGGCGGACCCTGGATTATGAATTTTCATACGGGGAAAAGATAACTGTTATGCCCAGGAATTATCCTCTCGAGCTTCGCCACGGCGGCAGTATACCCTCTCACTATGCCATTATCGGCATGGCTCATATCGCAGACGATTATCCGCTTTACTATGATGCGGTCAACGAGATGGGGCTCGGCATAGCAGGACTGAACTTTGTGGGAAACGCCATATACAGCAATGTAAAAGACGGATGCCGAAACGTTGCTCAGTACGAATTCATTCCCTGGCTGCTGGGCCAGTGTGGAACTCTGGCTGAGGCCCGAAATCTTATTTCCTGCATGAATCTGGTCGGTACTCCGTACAGCGATACGCTGCCAACGGCCCAGCTTCACTGGATTATCGCCGATAAAAGCGGCGCTATCACCGTCGAATCGGTAGCAGACGGTCTGAGGGTTTACGAAAACCCGGTGGGCGTGCTGACAAATAATCCGCCCTTTGACAAGCAGATGTTTGCCCTGAATAATTATATGAAGCTCTCTCCAAGGCAGCCGGAAAATCTGTTTTCCAGCAAACTTGAGCTCAACGCCTATAGCCGGGGGATGGGCGCGCTTGGGCTGCCGGGTGACCTTTCTTCTGCCTCTCGCTTTGCAAGGGTGGCATTTACAAAACTGAATTCCATATCCTCCAGCTCTGAAGAAGACAGTGTTGGACAGTTCTTCCACATTCTCGGCTCCGTAGATCAGCAGCGCGGCTGCTGCGAGGTGTCAGAGGGTAAATACGAGATCACAATTTATACCTCATGCTGTAATGCCTCCAGAGGTATCTATTACTATACCACCTACACAAACCATCAGATAGCCGCTGTAGATATGCACCGGGAAGACCTTGAGGGCAGCAGGCTTATCTGCTATCCAATGCTGGATAAGGAAGAGTTCCGCCAGCAGAATTAAAAGCTGACGTCCACATGGCGCAATCCGGTTTTTTGCGAATCTCAAAATACTTATTGATGATTGAGACTGCCGAAAAAGTGGCTGAACGCCACTTTTTCGGCAGTCTCACACTTTGCATTCCTCTTAACCCCAAAGCATGCTGATCTGATTCTTCCTGTCAAGCGATTTCTTTCATGCTTATTGTTTTTTCATCTGGCGAAGGAACAGCAAAACAGCTGCTGCAAGCGCCACAGCCCCATAGCACACGATCCACCAAATATGTGGAAGGATTCCGGAAAAATTCCCGGCCAGCACAGCTTTTTCCAAAGCAACGGCATGAATATAGGGCAGAATATTAGCTAATCTTTCAAAGACACCGCCGATCAGTGAAATGTCAAACCATGCGCCGGAAAACCACGCAGTCAGGATCGTCAGCAGAGCTCCGCATATTCCGCCTACCTGTTTTGTGTTGAGGATACTTCCAAAAAGAAGCCCCAATGCGATAAAGAACAGGGAAACGGGAATAATGAGCAGCACCGCATAGACAATGTAAACCGACCAGGTTAGCCCCAGCATAACGGCGGCAATATAGCATAGGGCGCACTGCGCCACCGCAATAGGCAGGATCGGCAGCACATAACCGAAGATAAAATCCGCTGAAGTCAGAGGCGTGGTATAGAGCCTTTGCAGAAGAGCGGTCTCCCTGTCCCTCGCAATCAACGTTGCGGAAAACAGGGTCATAAAGGAAAGGCCAAACACGGTAATGCCCGGGGTAAGAGTTTCGATCTCGAAAATGCTTACCGGCGCGTTTGCCCCAATCGCACTCATAAGAAAAAGCAGGATCACCGGAAAACCAAGGCTGAACGCCACGTTAAGCGGATCGCGCAATATCTCTTTTGCGTTCCGGCTCGAAAAAGTAAGTAATCTCATATTCTCTCCTCTTATTAAAAATCAAAACAATTACGTCCTTCTCCATTCCATCGGCGTAAATCTCAGGCCGTTCACGGCTTGTTCCTTATCCATATCACGGAAACCGAGATGATGATAAATCGGAACGGCATAGGGCGATGAATTTACCGTCATACTGCCGGCAGGACACATTTGTAAAACCGTTTTGAACAGTTGGCTCCCGATGCCCCTTCCGTGATATTCACCTTTTACAAAAAACAGAGCGATGTGCGCGCCCTCGCTTCGCGTCGCAATAACGCCAACCAACCTGTTTTCCATAAATGCACCGTACATACGGAGCTTGGACAGATAGCCTTCGTCGTGAATGCTTTTGTAAAACTCTGCAATCCCTTCTTCTGAATAATCAGGCGCCTCATATTCCATAAAAACATCCCAGGCCAATAATAGGGCGTCCGCTGATTCGCTTTCTTTTAATTCTCTGACAGATATTTCCGGCACCATTGCTCCACCCTCTCATATTCAATTTAGTTTTCCTTCACAATTGCTATAAATGCGCCCTCAAACTTCTCTTTGCCGGTCTGCCTTTTCAGTTCATCAGCCGTCCCCAGCGCAAGCAGCCGGCCTCCTTTCATAATACCGATACGGTCGGAAAGTGCCTCCGCTTCCTCCATGTAGTGGGTAGTCAGGATAATGGTTATCCGGCCCTTCAGGGTGCGGATCACATCCCATAGATCACCTCGCGCCAGCACATCCAGCCCGAGGGTCGGCTCGTCCAAGAAAAGTATCTTGGGTTCGCTGATCAAAGCCATGGCAATGCTCAATCGCCGCTGCCAACCCCCGGAGAGTTTACCGGCCCTCTTGCCGAGGACACCTGTCAGGTCAAATTGCCGGGAAAGCTCTTTGATTTTCTGCTGTCGCTTTTCCTTTGAAAAACCGTGAACGCCGCACATCAGCGCCAGATTTTCTTTTACCGTCAGACCGGGGGCGACGGCGGTCTCCTGGGGCGATACTCCGATTACATTCTTCACCGCTGCCGGATCGCTGACAATGCTGTTACCGTTCAGATAGGCGTCCCCGCCTGTTGGCTTTGTCAGGCAGGAAAGCATCTTGATCGTGGTAGTTTTTCCTGCGCCGTTGACACCCAGCAGAGCGAACAGCTCTCCCTGCTCCACAAGCAGATCAAGGCTGTCCACAGCAGTCAGATTTTTGTATTTCTTTGTAAGCTTATCTGTTTTGATGGCTTCCATCATATACCTCCTGTTTGGATAAAACAAAGCCAGTAAACCGTGTTTGTGTAAAAGTTCGTCAGCTCTATGTCCCGGCATCCGGCTCTTTGACCACTGTTATTTGCAATTTTTCTGAGAAAAGCGGTACTTCAGTCCCACATATGCGTCTGTCAAGACCTCGCTTACGGTGTCTAAATCCCATTCCAGATATGAAGTCGCTATCATCGTGGCAATTCCATGGACATACACCCACATCTCTAAATGGAATCGATATGCGTCCTCCTCGCTGAGCCCGGTTTGCTTTTGTATTTCCTCAATCAGCGGTTTTACGGAATCCCCCTCATCAAATGTCTCACGGGAACGGTCACGCATATAAAGCAGCTTGAAAAGCTCCTTTTCTTCCCTGGCGAAGCATATATACGCAATTCCGCTGGCTTTATAAGGAGGATATTGACCGCTTTCCATAGTCTCCCGTATGCGGGCTTGGCTCAATTTTTCCGCCGCCTTCAGGACTTCGTTTTGTACTTCTTCCATATTCTCAAACAGGCTGAAAATCGGCTTTACGGAGGATCCCAGTTTTGCCCCCAGTCCCCGCGCGGTTACGGCGGCAATGCCGCTTTCTCTCGTCAGATCCAATGCAGCCTGAATAATTTCCTCTCTGGTAAACTTAAACTTGGGCGGCATTTTCTTTCCCTCCTTGTTCGGCAGCATAATAAGAAATCCACATTGCGCAACATCTGTTATCTATTATACTCTTTGTCCAGCGAAAGTCAATGGCATTCAGATTTTTGAACAATCTCTGTATGTGTTTGCCGATCGGCGCGCCCATATTATTTGAGAATATCAAAAAAAGTGGCGTCAGCCACTTTTTCGACAGTCTCCTTTTTTCATATGCGCAGCAGAGTTATCCGCCCCCATTCGAGGGCGGATATAATGCCATGCTACTTTGCGGCGCTGTTGCGAAGCTTGTCCAGCCTGCGGTTTCTCAGCGTCAGTATCAGATCCGCGGTTACCATTATGAGATCCAGTATGTAAACTACGACCACATAGGTTATGCTTCCGCTGATCAGCTTGCCCGCTAGGCCTATTGCATAACCCAAGAAAATACAGAGCTCGAACAACAAGCTCTTTCCTTCAGCTGTTCTGGATCTTATGGACTTCGCTATATTAAGCGGCCACGATATTCCAAACAGCACCAGCATTGCAGTTTCAAAAACCTGTGCCATATCTGCCGTCAGGCTACATTGCCCGACGCTCCTTTCTTTTGTTGTCCGGCATCGCAAAGATTTATTTGTGCTTTATCCTTATCAGATGCCGAGTATTTTAACATGCTTATCCACATGGTTGAGCAACTCACAGCCGTCCTCTGTGGCTATTACCAGATCCTCCACCCTTGCACCGAACTCGCCGGGCAGGTATACTCCCGGCTCTATGGAGAATATCATGTCGGGCTGCACGGTGTTGGTATTTACGGAGCTTACATCGCCCTTTTCGTGGTCTTCCATGCCTATGAAGTGGCCCAGCCTGTGGGTAAAGTACTCTCCGTAGCCTGCGGCGGAGATATGGTTGCGGGCCTCGGCGTCTATATCGCAGAAGCGCACGCCCGGACGTATGAGCTTCTCCGCCTTCTCGTTGGCCTCGCGCACCAGATCATGTATAGCGGTATACTTTGGATCAGCTTTCTTCCAGAAGTAGGTGCGGGTCATATCGGAGCAGTAGTGATCCTTCCTGCAGCCTATGTCTATTACTATGCAGTCGCCTTCCTTTACCACGGTCCCATCCGGTGAATGATGGGGATCCGCGGCGTTGGCGCCAAAGGATACTATGGAATCAAAGGCCAGGCCCTCGCAGCCGAACTCCGCATAGCACCTGTCAAGGTAATCCGCGCATTCCTTCTCGGTAACGCCGTCATGTATGTAGGCTGCAAGCCTTTCCATGCAGATGTCGTTTATCTCGGAGGCCCGGCGCATGAGCCTCTTTTCCTCCTCGTCCTTGCGGGCCCTTACGTTATCCACGCAGTCTGAGCCCAGCACCATATTGGTATCGCTGCAGGCGTTCATAATGGGCAGCAGAAAGCGAGCGGCCATGTTCTTGTCTACGCCTATCTTGCCGGGCTTTATATGCTTTGCTACAGCCGCTGCCACGTCGTCTGTATCCGTAAGCGTCACGGTATTCAGGCCGGTATCTCCCAGTGCAAAAAGCTTATTGTCGAACAGCACGGTGCTGCCGTCGTCGTTTATCAGAAATGCCCAGAACCTTTCAAATGGCATAACGTCTATTCCGGTAAGGTAGTATATGCCGAGATGGTCGTTCACCATAAGCTGGCCGATGCCCGCCTTCTTCATCTCGGCGCAAACCCTCGCTATGCGTTCCCGATACTTATTCATCTTTTTTACCTCGCTTCTGTTTATATTTTTACGGGATCGGAATTCCCTTTATCCTATGCTTATACGCCAGGCGCCAAATTGTAAAAAGCGTTATATGCGGGCTACTCCGCTTTCCCTTGCCGCCTTTGCAACGGCGGAGGATACCGCTTCCCTCACGCGGCTGTCCATTGCCTTGGGAAGTATATAGTCCTCATTGAGCTCCTCGTCGCTCACAAGGGAGGCAAGGGCATGAGCGGCGGCTATCTTCATCTCTTCGTTTATATCAGATGCGCGCACATCGAAAGCTCCCCTGAATATGCCTGGAAATGCCAGCACGTTATTTACCTGATTGGGATAGTCGCTGCGTCCGGTCGCAACTACTCTCGCGCCTGCGTCCTTGGCATCTTCCGGGAATATTTCGGGTGTGGGGTTTGCGCAGGCGAACACTATCGCGTCTTTGGCCATACTGCTTACCATTTTCTTTGTAACGGTATTGGGAGCGGAAACACCTATGAATGCGTCGGCGCCAATGAGCGCGTCGGCAAGGCTGCCCTTTTCCCCCTCGAGGTTGGTGACCTTGGCCATCTCGTCCTTTATGGGGTTCATGCCCTCTTCGCGGCCGGAGTATATTATGCCGGTACGATCGCACATAATTATATTCTTAAAACCGGCGGAAAGCAACAGTCTGGTTATGGCTATGGAGGCCGCGCCGGCGCCGTTCATTACTATCCTTACCTCTTCCTTTTTCTTTCCCACCAGCTTCAGTGCGTTGGTAAGGCCGGCAAGGGTTATTACGGCTGTACCGTGCTGGTCGTCGTGGAATATTGGTATATCGCACTTTTCTTTCAGCTTGCGCTCTATTTCAAAGCAACGTGGCGCAGCTATATCCTCAAGGTTTATACCGCCGAAGGAGCCGGAAATAAGATATACCGCGTTTACGAATTCGTCAACATCCTTTGTCTTTACGCATATAGGGAAGGCATCCACACCGCCAAATTCCTTGAAGAGCACGCACTTGCCCTCCATTACGGGCATACCGGCCTCCGGACCTATATCGCCAAGCCCCAGCACCGCGCTGCCGTCGGTTATTACGGCGCAGATGTTCCATCTGCGGGTCAGGTCGTAGCTTTTGCTGATATCCTTCTGTATTTCAAGACAGGGCTGCGCCACGCCGGGGGTATAGGCGAGGGAAAGATCCTGCATAGTCTTTACCGGCACCGCAGAGTCTACTCTTATCTTCCCCTTCCATTCTTCATGCAGCCTGAGAGATTCTTTTGCGTAATCCATTTTATTTCTCCTGTCAGTCAAATTATTATTTTAGAAGCGGCAACGTCGATCCGCCGCAGGGCATGAGCAGCACCTTTGAGTCGTGACCCAGCTCGCAAAACGCCTGATCCAGCGCCTGCTGAGCGCTTCCGAAGGGCCTGAAGAATATGCTTTTTACGAGTTCCGGCGACAGGTCGGATACAAGATACACATCGGCGCTCTGCATCACCATTGCTATGGCGGCGGCCTTGTGGCCGCCCAGCTTGAAATCCGCCCTTATTCGCCGTATAAGCTCATCGGGCTCTTTAGCCTGGGTCATCCATTTTTCGAATGTACTCTCCCCCAATCCCTCGATGCAGGCAGCAGTCAGTATTATTATACCGCCTTTTTTTACCGCGTGCTTCGCGTTGTCCAAAGCTTTCTGGGCCTGGTAAAGGTTCATGTCCTTTGGCGCTCCGCCGGGAGATACCACGACTATATCCGCAAGGGAGTCTATCCGCTTGCCGTACAACGCATCAAGGGCCTTGCAGCCAGCCCTGTGGGCCTCTGTCGGGTGACCGGCAAACGCCCTGACTATGTGCTTGTGGTCGTCCAGTACTACATTCAGTATGAAGTCTATGCCACATATGCGGCCCGCTTCCTCTATATCTTCCCTTATGGGATTTCCCTCCAGCCTTGCCGCTACCGCTGACGGGTCGGTCATTTTACTGTGATTGCACTGTATTGCAGCGCGGGTGGATACGCCGGGCATTATGGCCTTGGCCCCGCCGCTGTAACCCGCAAAGTAGTGATACTCTATATTTCCGAGGCATATCCTTCTGTCGGCTTCGGCTACTGCGCGCGTTATATAAACGGGGGTTCCGCCGGAGGTTGTGCCAAGGTGTATACAGTCATCGGGATCACTGTCCACGCAGCGTATTTCCTGCCAGGCTCTTTCGCCGGCCAGCGCTTTCCGCTCCTCATCGGTATGATGGCGGTGGCTGCCTATTGCGAACACGAGGGTTATGTTCTCCGGCCTTGCTCCGCCCCGGTAAAGCTCATCCAGCAGCGCCGGCATCACCTTCGCCGTAGGCATTGGGCGGGTTATATCGCTGGTCACTATGGCGATCTTTTCGCCTGGCCGTATTATTTCGCGCAGTTTCAGGCTTTCTATAGGCTCCTCCAGAGCCCGGAGCACCTCCTGATCCTCGCTGCGCTCCGCAGCCGCATTTTCCGGCAGAAGAACTCCCATCAGGTTGGCATCGGGTATTTCTATTTTCTGAATGCCCTTGCCATAGCCAAGCTCGTAATTCATATTTACCTCTCGCAAAATCCTTACGGAATTTTCCCGTATCTATTTTGCTACATCATCTATTTAATACGCAAGCGCTTATATTCGCATTTTTAATAGTTCTGCGGGTAGGCAGCGGACTTGCCTGCCCGCAGATAAATATAAGTTTCCCCGCCGCCATGAAAACACATGCAAAAAGACGGCGGGGTGATTTGGGGAAAGCTTACTTAACGAACGAAGCAGCAAGATTTATGCATATACGCGCGCAGGTCTCCAGAGCCTTGGTGGAAACATACTCATATACGCTATGGCCATTCTGGTAACCGGTGGAAATATTGGGGCAGGGAAGCCCTCTTCCGGAAAGAATGGAGCCGTCTGTGCCGCCGCGAATGGGTACTTCACGGGGTACGATACCCTCCTGCTTGATAGCTGTACGCGCATGGTCAAGAATTATGGGCATGGGCTTGATGACTTCGTACATGCTGAAATAGGAGTCTACGAGCTCCAGCTCGACGGTGCCTTCACCGTACACGCTGTTGAGAAAATCGGCGATCTTCCGCATGTGAGCCTTACGGGCCAGGAAGCCCTCCATGCTGAAGTCTCGTAAGATGTACTTCATAGTGGTCTTGCTGACGGTGCCGTTGAAGTTGGTCATATGGTAATAACCTTCGCGGCCGTCAACGTGCTCGCAGGTCTGTGCTTCGGGAACCAGCTCGTCAAACTTGCGCCCTACGGTGATAGCGTTGATCATCTTATCCTTGGCGCGGCCGGGATGTACCTGAACGCCATGAATGGTGACGTTTGCATCAGCCGCGTTGAAGGTCTCGGCGTTTATCTCGCCGGTGGTCTGGCCGTCAAAGGTGTAGGCAAAATCGGCGTTGAAATAGCCTATATCGTAATACTTGCCGCCTTTACCGACCTCCTCATCAGTAGTAAAGCCAACCTTGATGGTGCCGTGCTTTACTTCAGGATGGGTTGCAAAATATTCGACCATGTTCATGATCTCTGCAACGCCGGCCTTGTCGTCTGCGCCGAGCAGAGTGGTGCCGTCGGTAACGATAAGGTCCTGACCTACGTAGTTGAGCATATGCTCGAATACCTCTGTTCTCATTACGATGTCTTTTTCCGCGTTGAGCACGATGTCCTTGCCGTCATAGTTCTCTATTATGCGGGGAGTGACATTGGTGCCGGAAGCATCGGGAGTGGTATCCATGTGAGCTATAAAGCCAACGACAGGTGCCTTGACATCGCAATTTGCGGGAATGGTCGCATATACGCAGCCGGCATCATCCAGTCTGATATCGGCGGCGCCCAGTTCTTCCAGCTCTTTTACAAGCATTCGTGCCAGATCCTTCTGCTTTTCGGTTGTGGGTATGGCGGTGCAGTTATGTACGGACTGAGTATCCACCTTGACGTAGCGAAGGAAGCGTTCGACAACGTGTGAAAGTTCTTTTGCCATGGTTTATGTTCCTTTCTTTTTATTTCGGCTTATCCAGTGGAGCAGGCGCATTTTGCCGTGCTCGCATTGTGAGTGTGTGTTTCTATCGGTCTTCTATTAGCACCAGCCGAGGGTCTGGGTAACTACCAGGAATACTACTGCCAAGCCGCCGAGTATTCCGGTGAGGGGTACCACGAACTTCAGCCACTTATCGTACTTTACGCCTGCTATGCCGCAGATGCCCATAATCAGAGCAGCGGTGGGGAACAGGGGGTTGCCGATGGCTTCACCGAAGCAGTAAGCGGAAACGGCTACCTGGCGGGTTACGCCTACAACATCCGCGAGAGGCGCCATCAGAGGCATGATGACATAAGCCTGGCCGGAGGAAGAGGAGATGAAGATGTTCATCAGCAGGTTTACGATGAACATACCGACTGCGGAAAGAGCAGCAGGCAGTGCACCGAGAGGAATGGATATGGCGTTTATGACGGTGTGCATGATATTTGCATCGGTCATTATCACGCTAAGGGCATTGGCAAAGCCAACCAGCAGTGCGGAGTATGTCATAGTCTTTGCGCCGGCCGCGAACGACTTTTCCATCTGGTCAGGGGTCATGCCGCCGATGATGCCGGATGCAAAGGCAAGAATCATCATGCAGGCGCCCAGCTGAGAGATACCCCAGGTGTACTTTATGGTGCCATATGCATATACTACGAAAACTGCAAGCAGAACGATAAGGCAGAGTACGTGACGCACGGTCAGCTTATCAGCAACTTCCGCAAGAGCGGCGTCCTGATTTCCCACCTCTTCGTCGTCAGTATAGCAGCCAACTATGGACTTGCTGGGATCCTTGCTTATGCGGTTGGCATAGCGAACGATGTAGCCGATGGCAACAGCCACGAAGATTATCCATGTGATAAGGCGGACGCCTGCGCCGGACATCTGGGGCAAACCGGCAATTTCCTGACCGATCAAGGTGTTGAAAGGCTCGATAGGGGAAGAAACGGTACCGGTGCTGGAAGGTATATACATAGCTGCAACTGCCACGATGGGGTCAAGTTTCAGCTTCTTACATACCATTATCATTATGGGTGCAAACGCAAGGGCTATGTTATTGCCTGCGCCCACGGAACCGAGCGCCGCCATCATGATGCCTATTGCGGGCAGTATGATCTTATAGTTGCCTTTGGTCTTCTTGATGAGCCATGCTATTGCGGCCTTGATAGTACCGGTGTCCTCAAGCATCTTGAATGCGCCGCCAATCATGAATATCAGGAAGATAGTGCCGGAACCCTTGCTCATGCCCTTAAAGAAGCAATTGAAGAAGTCCATTATGCCGGCCGGATTGCTTTCAACGTGATGATAGGTTCCGGGGATAACGGTCTTGCCGTCTTCCGCGAAATCGTAGGTACCTGCGGGCAGTATGTAGGTAAGGAGTATCATCAGTACGATCAGTGCGGTAAGTATTACATACGTACCGGGCACTTCAAAGTGTTTCTTTTGCTTTTTAGTGGTTTCCATATTTCCTCCAAAAATTTCTCTTGTGTTATCTGGCCCTTATGATTGCATTATCTATTCGCCCTGCCTCCTCTCCCGATATATCTGCATATTCAGTCAGGCCCGCTGAATATCTGATATTTTTATCATCGCGGAATGCATCCGCGTTGAGGGCACATGTTTATGCCGGTTTTACTTTTTTGTGGTTTTTGACTTCCTTGAAAAATTCCGCCCTCGCCGCGCAGTGATACGGTATGAGGAACAGAAGCCCTATGCCCATGCTGAGTACGCACAGCACAAACCATCCAATAAAGGAAAGGTCAAGCATGAGCATCCTCATCTTATATCCGTCCATGGCGCGTTTGCTGAGCTGAAGGGCCTTCCGCGCACCTATGTCCGGGTTATCAGCCATTATCCACGGCGCAAGCGCATATACGTAATACAGATATACGCCGGGCACAACAAGCAGGCTGAGCCCAAGAAAAGTGTAGACCGACCTCAGCAGCCTGAGGCCTATTGCCGGCACCATCTGGGGATAGCAATGAAAAATATCCCTTATCCTGCATTGCTCCTGATTTGCCATAAGCAAAAAGCAGTAGCACTGTCCCAGCACGCCAGCCGCTCCCAGAAGATAGAAAAGCCCCATGCGCACCGACCGCATATCAAAATAGAATATATTTCTCCAGTCCTTCAGCAGAACCGAAGGATCCTTCAGCCATTCCTCAGCCGGAAGGTTTATCATTGGCAGCAGCCCAAAAGAATACACACCTATGATAAAGGCTACTATCGTGACCATTATGCCGATATGCCACTTACCCTTAAGGTCATTTCGCGCAGCTCTTTTCAGTTCCCTAAGACTCATGCCATGTCCTCCCTATAGTTTCCCATCAGAACATTCCAAGGTGCTTAAAAAGGCTTACCCATATAAACAGCGTAACGAAAGACAATGCCGTTGATATGGCTATGGCTCCGCTTGCTATGTTCAGATCCGCCCCCATTTCCTGATCCATATTAAAGGTATTTACAGCCGTAGGAGACGCAAAAAGGGGTATCAGGGTCACAAACTCCACTCCCCTGTAGCCAATAATTGCCCCGGCGGTAAGCATCACCGCCGGAAATATCACGAGGCGCAGGACTGTGGATATGGCTATGTTCCGCCTTTCGCTCGCCACCTGCTTCCAGTCGAAACTTGCACCCAGCAGCAGCAGCGCCACAGGTGACGCCGCAGAATTCAGCTTGGATACTACTGATTCCAATACGCCGGGAAGCTGTATACCTGCGATTTTCACTATTATTCCCGCCACGGAAGCTATTATAAGCGGGTTTTTTGCAAGGCTCTTCAGCATTCCGTTAAGGCGAAGCTTCCCGCTTCTGAAGTATTCCAGCATTATCACCGCAAGTATGGTATAAAGAGGTATAGTTATGCTGGCTACTACGGCGGCCATGCCGGTGTCTCCGTCGGATGTGAGCGCAGCCACAATCGGGGTTCCCAGCAGTATATAGTTGCTACGGTACGCCGCGTGTATCATGGCCCCACGCTTCGCCCCGTCCTTTTCCAGCGGAAGCACAGCCAGCACAGCTATGACAAAGGTTATCATGACTGAAACCAGCACAAATATCAGATAACCCGGATCCATGAGCTTGGACAGATCTGAATTGTATATGCTTCTAAACAGCATCGCCGACATGAAGGTATGAAATACTATCTTGTTAAAGCGCTTTACCTCCGCCGGAGTAATCCATCCTATGCTTTTGAAGGTATAGCCAATGGCTATTATCAAAAACATCGGTACTATTGCATTAAAGGATATAATAAGGCTTTCCAAGGTACCGCTCCTAATATTTCCGGGTTACGCTAACCGCTTCACTCAAATTTACTTTCTGCATAGTCTATTATTCAACCAAATCTTATATTGATACATCTAACTCGGTACATCTAACTCGGTACTACTTTAGCACAACAAAAAGAATATTGAAAATACATATTTTTATATGTAATATATATATCATAATATATATTTTAGTGAAGGGCGGTTTTTTAAAATGGAACTTATTCGGTTAAGATATTTCTATACTGTAGGGAAAATGCTAAATATTTCGCAGGCTGCAAAAATACACGGCATTCCTCAGCCTGCAATGTCCAAAACCATATCGAGCCTGGAATCCGAGCTGGGGGTAAAGCTGTTTGACAGGAGCAAGAACCATCTGAGTCTCACCAAGGCCGGCCAGCTTTTTATGCCTGAGGTTGAAAAGGCTCTGGAGCATCTGGACTATGGAATAAGAGAAATGGAATCCAAGAAAAACGCTCTTTCGGGTGATCTGCGCCTTTCGATAATGTACCACAGAAACACCTGCATCCACTGTATTGACCGCTTTTCAAAGGATTATCCCGGCGTAAACTTTTCCATATATAACAACTGGGCGGATCCCGGCCCCTTCGATCTTTGCATTGGCGGCCCGGACAGAGTATCCCAATATGACAGCAGCATAAGCCTTCTCAGGGAAGAGATGCGCCTTGTGGTTCCCTTCGGTCACCGCCTTGCAAATAACAGCAAGGTAGCCATCGATGACCTAAAGAACGAGAAATTCATAATATCCAGCACCAGCAACCAGATGTTTCAAATATTTCAGGCAGTTGCAAAAGATGCCGGCTTCATACCCAACGTATCCATAGTCAGCAACGACCTTTACTGCATTCGTCAGTACTTCGACCTTGGCATGGGCATAGCGCTCATCCCCCGCTTTTCCTGGGTTACGCTCTTCAAGGATTCGGGTGTTATAATCCCCTTCGAGTCTCCAATTTACCGCACCGTGCACATGTTCTGGGACATGCACAACCTTTCAAAGCCCAGCCTTGCGCTGTTTAAGCAGTATATGGAAGATGAATTCCGCAAAATCAGCGAAGGCCAGTCTTAAAACCCGCCATAGCATAAAAGCTGTTCATGATTACCGATGTTGTAATGAATAATAAAAACACGGCAGCATGACTATGGAATGACTGCCATGCTGCCGCTATATTCTCTATTTTGAACCTTGCTTTATCCGTAGCAAAAGCTAAAACTCGCCTGTGCCTAATGAGTAGATAGGTTCTAGCAACAGGATGAACCGGAAACACGTTTGTTACCGGCTTCAGTTTGTCAAAAGACCCCGGGGTTGATAAGGGGTTGCAGTCCCTTATATTCAATCCGGCTCTGACGGCACAAGGTGAATTGCCCCGCAAGGGCAAGAGAAGGCCCCTTGAGGTGTGCGCGGCAGAACGGATGAAAACCCAGAGGACTTCATGCTTTGCGGGTTTTGCCGCCTGGAGGTCAGCCGCAGGTCAGTTCCGGCCCGTTGCCCGGGGCGAAACCTCATGTTTTATGCAAGGCGAAATCCGTAAAAGCTCGAAAAAGTGGCGTTCAGCCACTTTTTCGACAGTCTCACGCCGGACATGGTTTTATGGCCGGCGTATTTGGCATTCCTTTTGGCATTGATTTCCCCCCCTCTTGCTAGTTAGTATATCATACCGTCTAATAATTGGGGTGCCGCTCAAATATAACCCCCGTATTATTCGTGGGGAATATGCTGTGATAGAGGGAAACGAACGGCCATTCCGGTCGGTTCACCCCCACGCATGTGTGGGATATGCCGTTGTGACGCTCGTTTTGGGGACGCTCCCAGGCTGTGTAGGGATGAGCGAAGAATGATGAACGACTTGCGCCGTTTTTTTTGCTATTCTGTATTACACCTCGATCAACTCATGAGGCACCGAAATAAGGTTCTCATTGCCGTTCTCTTTGATTATTACCTGATCCTCTATGCGTACGCCTCCCCAGCCCGGTATGTACAGCCCCGGCTCTATAGTGGTAACGGTGTTGGGCACATATACACTTCCTCCTGCCGGATTTATGAAGGGGTGCTCATGCACGAATAATCCTATACCGTGGCCTACGCCGGTATAATGATATTTGAAATACTCAGTGTTTTCTATTGCTTTTATGGAAGCCCTGTACACTTCTCCCGTGTCAGCACCGGCCTTCATTACGGCAAGGGAATCCTCTATCATCTGCTTTTCCAGAGCGTAGACGCACTTCTGCTCATCCGTGGCTTTGCCCACCACCACGGTGCGGGTCATGTCGCTCATGTAGCCGTTAAACTGGCAGCCGTAATCCATCAGCACAAAGTCGCCGTACCCCAGCGCCCTGTCCGAGGGTATGCCGTGCAGCAGGCTGGTGTTGGGGCCTGAAATGAGTATATTGCCGTAGGGCTGGGTATCCGCCCCCTCAAACACCATATAGGCGGACAGCTTTGACGCAAGCTCCTTTTCGGTAACGCCCACGCGGATATCCTCCAGTATCCTGTAAAACGCCCGGCAGGCTATGTCGCAGGCGGCGCGAAGATATTGTATCTCCTCCGCCGTCTTTACGCTGCGCAGCTTTTCTATTTCTCCGGCGGCCGGTATCAGCTCCGCGTCCGTCTCTTTGCTGAGGGCGCCATAAAGCTGATATGTCAGCGCGTCGTCCTCGAAGGCTATACGCCGGAGATTGAGCTCCTTTATGATCTTCGCCGCCGCCTTCATAACGCCGCCCTTTTCCCTCCAGTTGACGGCCTTTATATCTGGACATTCTATCCCCGCCTGCTCGGTATATCTCGGGTCGGTTATGAGGAACGCCCTTTCCGGGGTAGCCAGCAGATAGGAGTCCGCCCCCTTGAAGCCGCTGGCCCAGCGGACGTTCGCCCCCTTCATGAGAAATATAGCGTCCGCCGTGCCCTTATCGAAAAACTTCTGAATATTCGGGTTATACATTTCTTACCTCGCTTATTTTATATCGTTTAATGTAACGTGCTCGCTCTTCATCCATCCGGGGCGCAGCTCGTCGGGTATCTCCTTCATATTGAGCCAGCAGGCGGCGCAGTGGTTCTCGCCCACCCCTATAAAGGGCGGCTGCTGTTTATGGCATATGTTCATTGCGTATTCGCACCTTGCCGCAAACGCGCAGCCCTCGGGCGGCGCAAACAGATCCGGCGGCGCGCCCTCTATGCTGACCAGCTCCTCCTTCCCCTCCGCATTGAGCTTGGGCATGGACTTTAGCAGGCCGCGGGTATACGGATGCCTCGGCTGATAGAATACGCTCCGGGTAGGCCCGTTTTCCACCACCTTGCCGGCGTAGAACACCAGCACCCTCTCCGCCATATTCGCCACCACGCCGAGGTCGTGGGTTATAAGTATTATGGAGGTGTTGAACTTCTTCTGCAGTTCCTGCATAAGTTCGAGTATCTGCGCCTGTATGGTAACGTCGAGGGCGGTAGTAGGTTCATCCGCTATGAGCAGTTTAGGATTGCAGCACATGGCTATGGCTATCATTACCCTCTGCCGCATACCGCCGGAAAGGCTGTTCGGGTATTCCTTCACCCGCTTTTCCGGGTTGGCTATGCCCACCAGCCCCAGGTATTCCTCGGCCTTTTTCAGCGCGTCCCTCTTGCTCAGGCGCTGATGCTTCACCAGCACCTCGGCTATCTGCTTTCCTACCGTCATGGTAGGGTTAAGGCTTGTCATAGGATCCTGAAATATCATGCTTATATCGTCGCCGCGGACGCCCTGCATCTGCTTTTCGGTGTATTTAAGCAGATCCTTGCCCTGGAAGATTATCTCTCCTCCCTCCACGCAGCCCCTGGGTATAAGCCCCATTACCGACTTTGCCGTAACGCTCTTTCCGCAGCCGGATTCGCCCACTATGGCCACACACTCACCTTCGCCTATTTCCAGGCTCACATCCCGCACGGCCTTTACCCTTCCGCCATAGGTGCTGAAGGATACGCTCAATCCCTTTATTTCAAGTATGCTGTTCTTTTCCATATCCGCCCCTCCTTAATACTTGCCCCGGGTCTTGGGGTCGAGGGCGTCGCGCATACCGTCGCCCAGCATATTTATTGAAAGCATGGTGGTACAGATAAAGAACGCCGGGATTATAAGCTGATAGGGATATACCCTGTATACCTGCACGGCGGTCTGGGCCAGCGTGCCCCAGGAGCACATAGGGGGCTGTACGCCTATGCACAGGAAGGAGAGGAACGCCTCGTCAAAAATGACCTTCGGTATGGCCATAGTCATGCTGGTGATTATAAGGCCGCTTATATTGGGTATCATGTGCCTGATTATTATGCGCTTATCGGATGCTCCCAGCACCCGGGAGGCCATGACGTACTCCATGTTCTTAAGCTGAAGTATCTGCCCGCGCACAAGGCGGGCGGAGCCTATCCATCCCACTAAACACATGGCGATTATCAGCGAAAATATTCCGCCCTGGGGCCATACGGTGCGTATAAGTATGGCGATTATCAGCGAGGGTATGCCGTAGAGCACATCGATTATGCGCATTATCACCATATCCGTCCTGCCGCCAAAGTAGCCCGCAATGCCGCCGACCACGCAGCCTATGGAGGTATTCACGAGCACCACCAGTATGCCTATCGAAAGCGACACCCGCGCGCCCATCCAGTTGCGCACCCAGAGATCCCGGCCTGCCTGATCGGTGCCGAATAGATGCCCTGCGCTGGGCGGCAGGTTCATCTCGGCGGAATTTTGCGTGGCGTAGTCGTATTTTGAAAGCATGGGGACAAATATGGCCATGAGTATATAAACCACCAGTATCACAAGGCCTATGGTAGCCATGGGGTTCCTGCGCAGCTTTATCCATGCATCCTGCCAGTAGGTAAGGCTGGGGCGTACCACCTTGTTTAGCTCGTCCCGGTCTTTAGGCGCCCGCTTTATATCCTCCGGGTCAAAGCCGAAATATTTTTCGGAAGAAATTACAGTATTACTCTCCATCTGCCGCGCCTCCTTCCAACTCTATCTCTATTTCTATTTCTACCTCCGGCTTCTTCCTTTTCCTCTTTCCGCCGCCCGCAAGCTTTATGCGCGGGTCTATGAAGCCGTACAGCACGTCTACTATCAGGTTAGCCGTCACCAGAAATACCCAGTAAAATGAGGTCATACCCAGCACCATGGTATAATCCAGATCGTTTATGCTCTGCACATAGAACTTGCCCATGCCCGGCACCGCGTATATCTTCTCCAGCACGAAGGTGCCGGTCAGCACCGCCGCCGTCAGCGGGCCCATGGTAGTTACTATGGGCAGTATGGCGTTGCGTATCTCATGCCTCCATATTATCTCAAACTTGGAGAGGCCCTTTGCCTTTGCGGTCATTATGTAGTCCTGGTTTATTACCTCCATCATGCTGGAGCGCATGAGGCGGGTTACAAGGCTCAGGGTGTACAGGCTTAAGGCGAACACCGGAAGTATTGTATACTTAAAGCTCATCCATTGGCCCGCCGGCAGCCACTTGAGCTTGATGGCGAACACAAGCTGCAGCAGCGTGCCTATTATAAAATCCGGCATGGATACACCTATTACCGCTATCAGCACGCAGATATAGTCCAGCCCCCTGCCCGCGTGCTGGGCGGCAAGAGTCCCCAGAAACAGGCCTACTACGAGGGCCAGTATGAGTGACCTGGCACCGAGGCTCGCGGAGAAGGGGAAGGTCTGGGCGATGACGGAGTTTACCGTTCTGCCGGGGTATTTCAAAGATACGCCTAGATCCCCCTTGAGCAGGTTTGTGACGTAGGTGAACCATTGCTCTATAAGGGGCTTATCAAGGCCGTAATAGGCCATCATCTTTTCCTTGATGGCCTCGTTTGTCTTTTCGCTGGTAAAGGGATCGCCGGGCAGCAGCCGCACCAGCACAAAGATTATTGTGACCAGCACCAGTACCGTGACCACCGCTATCACGCAGCGCTTCAATACGTATTTTCCCATAGGTTATGATTCCTTTAAAAAAGATGAGAAATTAAGGGGAAAGGCCGCGCGGCCAAAAGCCGCGCAGCCCCGGTATGTCGCTTCATTTCCGCTTTCTTTATTCAAAGTAGCCGAAGGCCCAGTCTGTCTGGGAGCCGAGATAGAAGCGGTTCACGTTCTTGAGGTTGCTCTTGTATGCGTAGGGTACCTCGCGTACCTGCAGAGGCACCATGCCTGCCTCGTCCATCAGTATCTTCTCCGCCTCCGCGTACATCGAAAGACGTGTCTTTGCGTCCGCGTAGTTGTTGGCGGTGTTTACCAGCTCGTCATAGCGAGCGTTGGAGAACTTTCCGCCGTTCTGCGCGTTGGTGGATACAAAGTAGCTCAGGTAGGTATAGGGATCGTCATAGTCGGGCATCCAGCCGGCGTAGATCAGGTCGAATTCTCCCGCGACGCGGTCTGCAAGCATTGCCTTGTATGTGACCTTCTCTATCTCCACCTTTATGCCCAGGGCGCGCTGCCACTGATCCTGGCAGTTTTCAACTATGAGGGCCGCGGTGTTGTCATCGCTTATCTTGAGCTTTATGGTGATCTCGGAGGGATCGGATATGCCCATGGCGGTCATGGCGGCATTCAGGTGCTCCTTGGCCTTATCAAGCTCAGCTGTGGTCTTGTATACGTCAATGGGGAACATTTCGCAGTAGGTCTTGCCGTCAACGCCGGCCACCGCGGGAAGCACGAAGCGGGTGGCGGGGCTGTACAGGCCGTTGGTGGCGACCTTTACATATTCCTCGCGATCCAGCGCGTAGTTCAGCGCAAGACGGAAGTCCTTGTTGGCAAGTATGGGGTTTGTCTTGCTCGCTATGTTTATGCAGTACCAGTCCACGGCGCCGCTCATGTAGGAGGTGACGGTGTAGTCGGGCAGCAGCGACGCATCCTGCATATACATGGGAGCCATTGCGGTGGGGATATTGGCGAGGCTCATTTCGCCGGTTTCCAGCATTGCGAAGGCGGCCTCGCTGTCCATGACAATCAGCTTGCACTCGTCGAACTTTACCGCCTCGCGGTTCCAGTAGTTCTCGCTGGGTATCATGGTTATGCTCTGATCGGGCAGGTATTCGGATACCACGAAGGGGCCGTTGGTCAGCATGGAATCTGCGGAAAGTGCGTACTGATCGCCGTATTTTTCTATCAGCTCCTGCTTTACGGGGTAGAAGCAGGGCAGATCCAGGAAGCCGAGGTAATATGGCGCGGGGGTGTCGAACTCTATCACGAAGGTGCTCTCGTCCGACGCGGAAACGCCCAGCTCCTCAAGGGGCAGAGAGCCATCCAGCACTCCGGCGGCGTTCTTGATCTCGTACAGCACCCAGCTGTAGCTGAAGCCCTTTTGGGGGTCCGCAAGGCGGCGGAAGGAATAAACGAAATCGTTCGCCGTAAGGGGTGTGCCGTCGCTCCAGCAGGCACCGTCGCGAAGGTGGAAGGTCATCTTCTTGTTATCCTCCGCGATCTCCCAGCTTTCAGCAACGCCGGGGTTGATGTCGTTGAGGCTGGTGCGGATAAGGCCCTCACAAATGCCCTTCATGGGAACATAAGAGGCGGCGGAGTTAAACTGCTGAGGGTCGATGGTGGGGATGGAAGTCTCGGTAATGGTCAGCTTCTGAGCAACCGCCGTGGCAGCACCCTCTTCGGCAGCAGCCGCGCCTTCTTCCGGAGCGGTGGCCGGCTGTTGGTAGGTGCATGCTGCCGCTGTGAAAGCCATTGCGAGGATCAGAAAGATACACGCCAACTTTTTCATCGATAGTTCTCCTTCTTGCTTGTTATTTTTTAAGTTTTACCTTTTTCTGCGCTGTTTTGTTTTTTAGGGTACGCGGATACGCCCCGTCTGATACGGCCGTATGTAATTTACTGATTATTTGCTGCTATAGAAGTATGCTTATGAGTGATGTTGATTATTATATGAATTATTTTCCATTCGTTCCTTTTTATTATAGCACAGAGCACTATCCACTGCTATCATGTCAGGCGCAATTTAATAATGCGATTTTTTAATTGTATGCATGAGCGTTTCTTATGTTTTCTTTTTTAATAAATTACCCCGCCGTTTTTTCTTTACCTTTTGGCCCGGCCGTGATAATATACAATAAACATTATATGGATTATTCTGAAGTTTCTTTATTCACCATTTCTTTATTTGGAGGCATATATGTCAGGCAGTGCAGGTAAGGATGTTATACTCGAAGTATCCCATTTGAAAAAGTATTTCCCGGTTGCGGGCAGGCAGTTCCTCAAGGCGGTAGATGACGTAAGCTTTTCCATATATAAGGGCGAGACCTTTGGCCTTGTGGGCGAATCCGGTTGTGGAAAGTCCACCATAGGCCGCACTCTGGTAAAGCTGTATGAACCCACCTCGGGTAAAATACTCTTCGAAGGGAAGGACATAACTAAGTTCAGCGCTGCGGAACGCCGCGAATACGCCCGGGCGGCTCAGATGATATTCCAGGATCCCTACGCCTCCTTGGATCCCCGCATGACGGTGGGAGATATAATAGGCGAAGGCATAGACATACACAACCTTTGCTCCGGCGAGGAGCGGCAGCGGATAATATACGACTGTCTGGAGAAGGTTGGCCTTAGCAAGGATCACGCCAGCCGCTTCCCCCATGAGTTTTCCGGCGGGCAGCGCCAGCGCATAGGAATAGCGCGCAGCCTTGCCATAAACCCGCGCTTTATAGTCTGCGATGAGCCCATTTCCGCCCTCGACGTATCCATTCAGGCGCAGGTAGTGAACCTTCTGGAAAAGCTTCAGAAGGATATGGGTCTTACATATCTTTTCATCGCTCACGACCTTTCCATGGTAAAGAACATATCCGACAGGGTATGTGTGATGTACTTGGGCAGCATAATGGAGCTTGCGGAAAGCCAGGAGCTGTATAAAAACCCGCAGCACCCCTACACAACGGCGCTGTTTTCGGCAATACCCGTAGCTGACCCGGATTACGAAAAGGAACGCCGCCGCATAGTGCTCGAGGGCGATGTGCCCAGCCCAGTAGATCCCCCGGCGGGCTGCAAGTTCTGCGGAAGGTGCAAATACGCAAGGCCCGTATGCCGCGAGTCCGCGCCCGAGCTGCGCGAGCTTTCCCCGGGCCACTTCTGCGCCTGTCATCTTTACGACTAATATGCGTAGGCTATCGCAAAACAAGCCCGCCCTGGCGCTTTTCTGTGCCGGGGCGGCGCTGCTGCCCCTGCTCATAGGCTCGCTTACCGGCGCTCTCCCCCTGCTGCTGGCGCTGCTCGCCCTGATCGCGATAGTGCCGCTCAAGGACGGCCTCCTGTATGGCATTGCGGTATGGCTGCTGGTTTCCGCCGCGTCGCTGCTGATTCCCGGCAAAAAGGACAGCACGCTTATATTCGCCTTGTTCGGCTATTATCCGCTGGTGCGTGACAGAATAGCCAGCTGCAAAAGCTGCGCCCTGCGCTCCGGCATTCGCTTCGCCATAATACTCATAACCGGCACGGCGATCTTTTCCGTGGCCGCGCTTTCCGGCTCCGGGCAGCTCCCGCCCGAGCTTGCGGACAGCCGGGGCCTTCTGCTGGGCGTTTATCTTCTCACCACGGCGATATATTACCTCATATTCGATTTTGTTATCAAAAAAGCCTCTCGGATATATGATGAAATAATAAAATCGTCGGAATGACCGGTCCATGCGCCGGTACCGTTATAGGTGCTATTTCAGGTGGAGCTACAGGCGGATGGAAAGGGGCGATAGATGATGTTTGTTCGGGATTTATTTATATCTGGAACGTTGATTGGTGGAGCCACCAATGCAGTAACGATGGTTTTAAATATTGCGACCGGGGTAACAGCTGTTTAAGGCAAAGCACACGGGTATACGTTGCATAAGGTTGCCACAAATATGTAGGTGCCTTCAAAGTTTATGCGCAAATTCGTTTGCAGGCTCCGGCCGAATTTGGTCAGCCGACAATAGAGACGTCTTCCAGAGCTGCCTCTAAGTGCTTCATGCTCATGTACTTCTTGTTGCCCCACTGGGTACCGGCTACATGGTACAGCCGGACGCAAACCAGCATGAGGGCAGAGTTGCCGTCCGGGAAGGTTCCCTACACACGGATCCTTCGGCGAATCTCCCGGTTCAGCCGTTTAACCATATTGTTGGTGAGAATCCGGGTCCGGTGCTCGCGGGGAAAATCACAGTAGGTCAGCGGTTTCTCAACACTGTCCTCCACCTTCTTGGCGGTCTCTTTCAATTTCATTTCCCTAAGTTGGGACACCACGGCTTTAGCCTTTTCACGGGCAGCCTTCTTGCTTTCCTGGGCGTAGATCGCCCTGAGCATCTTAGCCACCAGCTTTACCTTGAAGCGAGGAACGGCGAAAAACACATTTCGGTAAAAATGGACTGTGCAGTGCTGATATTTGTTCTTGGGCAACATATCTCCTACGGCTTTCAACATTCCCAAACACTTGTCCCCAACAATGAGCTTCACGCCGCCCACTTAGACATATGGATATTGACCGCCCTGCAAAGAACGATTACGCCAATCCTCAATACGGGCATACGCCTTCTTATTCAGCTCGCTGATAGTGGCCGGAGATTCCTTGCTTCCCCAAAGAGCTTCCTTAATATCCTCCACCCGGCGTACAGAGACGCCGGCGAGGTATATATTAATGGGGGCTTCTTCTACGCTGCAACAAACCGGTCCCTTGATTTGCCCCCTGATTACTTCCTCGTTCAGTTGTACAATCTTTTCGGACATGGTTTACAGACTCTTTTCAGAATGGTATGTGTTAACTTTATTCTACCAGATACCTGCAAATCATGTCTCTTTTTATTCTCTATTCAATTCGCGCAATTTATCTTGCCTTATCCACCCCCCCGCCACTATGGTGGAGTTTTCTGCTGCGCTTACAAAGGCCGGGAAGCATATTACCCTGTTTTACCATCAATGTTCAAGCATCATGTTGAGTATTTCAACGTCAGTTGTTTTCATTCCCTCACGTCCCATTCTCCCAACCGCCGCGATAGTTTTTTCAATATCACATTTCACAAGCCCTTCTCCGTTCTGAAATACGCGATGTTTAAAACCCATATCCATTGCCATAAGAGCTGTACGCACAGCCGCTGCAATCTTTGATGCACATGATGACTTTGCACCATCGCAGACCATACCGCCTATGGTGCATATCGTATTCGTAATTGTATAGCAAATTATATTATATCTTTCCTCTTCAGTAAGCTTGCCATCTTTAATATCCCTTCCACAGCGCATATATGCAATGCCGCATGCCGCGCCGCACGCCGCACTCACTGCACCACAGTATGCTGACAGATTTCCTATATATCTTTTCTGATGCAATGCTATCAGATTGGATACTGCAAGCGCACGCAGCATTTCATCGTGCGTAGCCCCGCTTTCTTTCGCATAAATATAAACCGGAATGCTTACCGTTATTCCCTGATTTCCCGATCCCGAATTGATCACCACTGGCAAATCGCAGCCATTCATTCTCGCATCCGATGCTGCGGCAGCCGTTGCCGCAGCGCGTATTTCAACATCGTCTACGGCGTTCTTTTCCATTAGTATTTTTCCTACCTCAGCTCCCCAGCCACCGCGCAACCCCACCGACGCGATGTCCAAGTTACAATGCAGCTGCATATCCAGCGTATTAGCTACATCTTCCGTATTTACCGAGTCTGCAAACTGTATTATACCTGCCACTGAGAGGCTTTCCTTCAGATTTCGAGTTTTCAGCGATTTATTGTTCTTTCTTTCCAGTAACACAGTTTCGTTTCGCTGTATACGGGTTATATTTGTATGGTAATCGGTTATCTCGACAAGCGCTCGATCAGCTCCTTTTATCACTTCAACCGTCAGATACAGATTGGATACACCCTGAACAAGCTCGCAGCTGCAAAAACCTGATGCAAGCAGTTTTGCCGCCTCCTTTGAGTCATCTTCCGTAACACTTTTTAGCACATCCAGCTCAGCTTTAGCGTTACCGCCCACTATACCGAGTATTGCTGCTATTTCTATCCCCTAAGTCCTCCGGCCTTGGGCACTATTACACCGTTCACGTTTTTCACTATATTGCCGGAGCATTTCACGTGGCAACTTTCTGGCATCGTACCGAGAACTTCCCTTGCCTTTGCTGCAGCATACGCTATAGATATTGGTTCCGTACATCCACGCGCAAGTATCAACTCTGAATTAAGTATTTCTACATAATCACGGTAAATGCTTTCTTTCATTATTTCGTCGTCTCTCCTATAGCATTCTCAAGCTTATCAATCTAACATTTTGCTCAGTTCTTTTTTTATATCGTCAATGCAGAAGTTTACGCTTGCTAAAGTACGTATGCCGGTAACCGTCTCTATCTTATCTTTCAAGTGTGCCATAGACGCCTGCGCAAGTATTATGCAGTCGCAATCTTTTACATGCTGCGCCTTTTCCAACACCAGTCTATCATGAGCCGCCATATTGCCCCTTTTCATATCCTCATATGCCGGCGCGACCTCTATTACCTCTATATTCGGCTTTTTTCCGAAATTCTGCGCCATTGCTTCCAGCCTCCCGCAGGTCATTGGTATCGTACTGGCTGCCGTTGCAATCACGGTGATTCTGTCACAGCTTCTCGCCGCTTCGCGTATCATACTACCGTCAATCGTGATTATTTTTATGCCTATTTCATTTTGTATAGACATGAGTTCACCCGATAGAGTCGAACACGTCGCCACCACGATATCTGCGCCCATCAGCTTTCCGTTGATCACGTGGTTCTTAAGCCTCTCTTTGTTCTTATCAGTAAAGTATCCGTGTCCCTGCGGACTAGGATCTATGGCCAGAAACTCATCGTACACATTATAGACACGCACCGCTTCGTCAAGTTCTGCCCGCAGGGCTTTTTCAAATTCATTTAGCATTGACTTAACGGTATGCAGAAGCATTATCGTTTTCATATTTTTCTCCCGTACTCTTTCTCAAATATAGGTGCAAGGTATTCTATAGACCGTTTCGCAGCCGTCTCCATATTCGGAAGCTGCATTATCTCAATACTAAACCCGTTATCATACCCGGCTTTTTTTAAGGTGCTTATCACTCTATACATATCCATGCCGCAACTGCCCGGATATTTTCTGTTGTTGTCAGCCAGATGCACATGTACCGTATACCCAGCCATATCGGACATAGCGGCAAACATATTCTTTTCTTCTATATTCATATGGAATACGTCCATCATTATCCTAAAATTGGGGCGGTTTACCCTTTCCACCATTCTGCCCGCTTCATATACTGTATTGATAAAATTTGTCTGCATTATCGTAACATTTTCCAACGCGAGCATCACGCTGCGCGGCTCGGCATACTCACTTATCTCTGTAAACGCTTCTATTGCCAGTTCTTCGGTCCGTTCTTTAGGCACTTCGGGACAGTAATGTCCCCTGACGCGACCAATATTCACCTTTGCACCAAGGTATGAGGCAAAATCTATATCCGCTTTGACTCTGTCAATAGCCTCACGGCGTTTTTCCTTGTCCTGATCCGTAAAGTTCAGTCCAAGCTGACCATATATTTCTCCAGTACATACCATCTCACAGCTTATCCCAAGCTGTCGTGCCAGTTCTTTTATATAAACCCTGTCCAGCTTTGCCGGGTCCAATGTCATAAGCTCGACGCCGTCATAGCCCATAGAAGCTATGTCGCTGAATGTCTTTTCTATACTTCCCTGATACGCCGTTACACTCTCCCCACAGCGTACATCCGGCGTGGCGACTTGATACGACAGTTTCATTATCAGATACTCCTCCTTAGCCAGTCATTCAAATCATATTAATCCCAAGGCTGTAAGTCCCGCTATCCAGGCCGATATCGTTATACAGCCTATTACCGTGCTGTATGCCACGACTTCCTCCATAAGAATGTCATCGTAACCCATAGCTCTTGCTGTAGATACTGAACTCACCGCACAAGGTGTTGCAAAGAATCCTGTCAACGCAAGTATCTGCTCATTTCTTAAACCGATAAGGAAATAGCCGATAGTTATACATATAGCAGGCACTACAACCAGTTTCATAAGCAGCACCATCGAAACAGTACTAATATCTCTGTGTGCTGAAAATTTATCAAATGATGCTCCCAGCACTATAAAAGCAAGAGGCGCCCCCATAGCCCCTATGCTTTTTATCGGATCATACAGGATCTTTGCTACAGATATACCGAGTCCGTTTAATACCGCGCCTGCCACAGCTCCAAGAAATATAGGATTAAGCAGAGTTTTTTTTAAAAAGTCCGTCATTTTCCCCGGATTGGTCTTGTACCACTGTAGCACAGCAATAGATACTATGTTAATTATTGGGAACATGAGGGAATAGGTTATGGCCACCTTGCCCACATATGTTTCCGGGCATATCATAAGTACCACAGGCATACCAAAAGCTATCGCATTGCCCCTTACCACTGCCTGCACTATTATTCCACGTCTCTCTCTTGACCTGACGTATCTCCGCACGGCTGCCATGGCTGTCAGCATCATTATAACCACCATTGCATTCATGTACAAAAGCAACTTCAGATCGAATGATTTTGCAAGGTCGCATTCATAAACATTCTTAAATTGCAGCAGCGGAAGCGCAAAATAGAATATAAAACGATGAAAATAGCCGAGGGCTTCTCCCCGCAAAATACCTTTCCTTTTTATTATGCAGCCCATAGCTACATAACATATTATCGAACCTACCGGTTCAAAAAGCGCGCCCAAGCTCCCAAACAAGCATCAACACCCCTCATCAGCCGTAATCGATAAAAAGCCTATGCTTCAGGAATAAGATCCCTGATCACAGAGGCCACAAATCCATATCCTACAGTTGTGCTCTCTTCTCTCTTATATAATTAATCGCGTTCTTCCATGCGCTTTCAAACTGGCTGCGGAACAGTACTACCGGACCGAAATTCTCGTATTCTTCCGGTGTTATCGCGTTTATAAAATAAGCTTTCCTGTAAGGCTCCAGTTTTTCCACAAGCTCGTCTTCAATAGAGTACGGCGTAGGCTGAAGGAATCTCTGAACTACGGGAGCATCCTGCTCCAAGAGCTTGTCCGCAGTGCCATGCCAATTTATCGTTACCGAAGCATTGGCACCGACCATCTCAGTGAAATGGTGCAGCCCACGTGCGCCACCGCTTATGAACCCTGCGTTGTACTTTCTTTCATTCACCAATGCATGTACCTTTTTTGCTATGCTTATTCCAGCCTGCCAGACGGCATCGCTGCTGATATCGATATCATGCTCCTTTACATAAGATTTTATATACTCATCGTATATGCCAGTTATAAGGCTGAAGTAGATAGGGGCCGGATCTTTCATCCCTGCGGTTTCCTCTTCATAAGCCTGGCAGACATCCAAAACCTGTCTTACTGCCATGCACTCCGTAGCATTGATGGGTACTTTTTCTCTCACCAGCACTCTTATAGCCTTAATACCCTCCTCCGTCACGGGTATTTTCGCCATTATGTTAGCGCCTGCCTCCCGGTTAAACCTGGCTGTCCTTATTATAGTTTCTGCATCTTCTTTAAGTGGATCGCCCTGTATACTCACATAGCCGAACTTTCCGTTTGTCTTTTCATAAAGCGGCATAAAGTGCGTGGCTATACGACCAACCAGCTCACGTTGAAGCATCATCAATGCCTTATTGTCATCTGGCTCTACATTGAGTATCTCCTGAAGGCGCTGTTTAGCATAAGTTTCATCCTCCGAGCCATTTAGCATTTTCCAGGTATACGACGGATTCTGTGTACATCCAACCGCGCCTTCTTCCAGCGCCATATCGGCTTCCTTTGCGGTAACGTTGTTTATCCAAAATCTAGTCGGTGTCTGATCCGTTACTCTCTTAAAATAACGATTTTGTTCCATCTTAATCTCCTATTTCATTTTAATCAATTAAAAAACCACAGTGCACTGTCTCTCAGCCGTTCTATACGGTCTGCGCTTTTCTGGCACAGATCGTGAGCAATCACCTCTATGGAAACCGTCAGCTCATCCTGGTATCCATCGAACATTGTCTCTGCTTTGTCATAAATACTATGCAACTGTTTCACAGTATAATGGCAACCCATGTGATCAATGTACGGATGCTTATCGCCATACAACTCGTCTCCCTTTTTCAAAACGCAATTTGCAATATGTAAGTGTCTGCACACCGGTGCCGCCATAGCGATAGATTCCGTCAGATCTTCGCCCAACTGTGCAATATGGCTTGTATCTATCGTAAGATAGAAATTCGGGAATCTTTCACGCATACGTTTCGCCATTTTGACGGCCATGGGTGTTGGACCTATAAGCTGATACGCCTGTACCGCTCGGTCTCCGGTTTCCAAATAAACCTGCGTATCGTTACTGACATACTCCATAAGCTCCACAAGTGACTTTTCGAAAGCCTCAGCGGCAGCGTTTTCGTCTGAATCTAAAGCAGGCACTCTTCCGCTCGTTATAAGCAACGGTAATCCGGCCTCTTTTGCAGCATCTGCGCACTTTTTGCTTAGCATAACAGCTCTATCTCTCTCTACGGCATCGATTGCTGACATATTTACCTCGGATGTCTTTTGGAACGCTGCGCCGAGATATATGCCGTCAAGCCCTGAGGCGTTCAGTATTTTCCCATACTTTGCCGCTCGCTCAAACGGAGTATAAAACTCTATTGTCGATATCCCCATTCTCCCCAATTGCTTTGCTGTCGCTTTAAATATTTCAGCATCCGCAATTGCCTCCGGTACGATAGTAGTCAGCACGACAGACCGTTTGATTTTCATACGCTTACCCTATTTCCCGCATTTATGACAAGCAACAAAGTGTCCGGGCTCTACCTCGCTGAGACATGGAGCGGAATTGAAACACTCATCGGTTGCCATCCAGCAACGCTTCGCAAATCTGCATCCCGGCTTCGGGTCAACCGGGCTGGGCACGTCGCCTTTCAGCAGTATTCGGTCTTTGCGCTCATAATTATATTTTGCTATCGGAACTGCCGAAAGCAGTGCCTTAGTATAAGGATGCAGCGGATTTTTGAACAGTCCCTTGGAATCACACACTTCCATCATCTGTCCCAAATACATCACAACTATCCTGTTGCTTATATGCCGCACCACGCTCAAATCATGGGATATGAACAAAAAGGTAAGTCCCATGCTCTGCTGAAGGTCCTGAAGCAGATTAAGTATCTGTGCCTGTATAGATACATCCAGTGAGGACACCGGCTCATCGCATACTATAAAGCTCGGATTCAGCGCCAACGCTCGAATTATACCTACGCGCTGTCTGCGACCACCATCAAGCTCGTGAGGGAAACTATTATACAGTTTTTTGCTCACACCGCCCCTTGCCATTAAATCCAGAACGCAATCCATTATATCCTTTTGTGGGACGACGCCACTGATCTGCAGAGGTTCCGCTATTATCTGACCTATTGTCATTCTGGGATCTAGGCAGGAATAGGGATCCTGAAATATCATCTGCATATCGTTGCGAAGCGCACGCATCTTTTCTTCGGGATATTCGAGTATGTTTTCCCCTTTATAAAGAACCTGACCGTCAGTATGCGGTATCAGCCTCAATATAACTCTTCCGATAGTGGACTTTCCACAACCGGATTCGCCAACCAGCCCTAAGGTCTCGCCCCTGACTATTCCAAATGAAACATCGTCCACAGCGTGCAGCTGACCTTCCGGCAGTTTAAAATACTTTTTCAAGTTTTTTACTTCTATCAGGTTCTCGCTCATTGATCAGACCTCCTTCCGTAAAGATGACACTGCACAACATGATCCTCGGAAATTTGTACTTCCGGTGGTTCTTCGAGACTGCATATTCTCATGGCGTGATCACACCTTTGACAGAATTTGCACCCCTTTGGAAGATTCAGCGGATCTGGCATTGAACCTCTGATTATGGACAATCTTTCGGACTCCTCCGATTCTATGTCGGGCAGGCATTTAAATAGGCCTATAGTATAAGGATGCTTTGCATTTGCAAATATCTCTTTAAGCGATCCCTGTTCAACTATGCTTCCCGCATATGTAACCATTACATAATCGGCTATCTCAGCTACGACGCCCAGCGCGTGGGTAATAAAAATAGTTGACGTATTATACTTTTCCTTAAGATTTCTCATCAGGTCAAGTATCTGAGCCTGTATGGTAACATCCAATGCAGTGGTAGGTTCATCAGCTATAAGCAGCTTCGGATTGCATGCAAGCCCCATTGCGATACATACTCTCTGCTTCATTCCGCCACTGAATTCGTGAGGATAATTCTTCATGCGCTCGCGTCTGATGCCAACAAGCTCCAGCATATCTCCTGCGCGCTTAACGGCTTCCGCTCTGGAGATATTCTCATGCTCTCTCAGCACGTCAGATATCTGTTTGCCCACTGTATATACGGGATTCAAAGCGGTCATAGGATTCTGAAATATCATAGATATTTCAGAACCGCGTATTTTCCTGAGCTCCTGTTTGGACATTTTATTTATGTCCTTGCCCTCAAAAAGTATCTCGCCTGAAGTTATCACACCAGGAGGTGACGGCACCAGTCCAAGTATGGCCATGGCAGTGGTCGTCTTTCCCGCTCCCGTTTCACCTACCAGACCTATTGTTTTTCCGCGCGGTACCTTAAAGTGCATGTTGTTTACGGCTTTTACCACACCATCAAACGTCCGGAACTCTATGCTGAGGTTCCTGACCTCAAGCTGAATATCCTGTTTATTCTGCACTACGTTTTCGTTCTGTACCTTTTCCACTTATCACAGCCTCCAGTTCATAATGCGTAAAAGTCAGGATTTGCTCTGACCAAGTACATCAATGAGCGTAGCAGCCATCTTTATGCCGCAAAAAAATCCATTGAGTCCCATACTTTCATTGGGAGCATGGTTGTTTTGATCCGCAAGTGCAAGAGGTATCTCAATAAGCGGCAGATGCATCTTCTGGTCAAATATATAATGGGGGCCGCCGCCGGGTACACTTGGGTACACTATCGGAGATTCGCCGAACGCCATCTCTACCGCCTTTGCCGCGAGAGGCACATAGGGACTATCCATAGGAGTACGGGCCGCCCAGTTTCCGTGGATTATGTTTATCTCTGCATCGCCGTAGCCATGCTTTTCCAGATGTTTGCGAAGCTTCGCTATTATATCGTTAGGGTCTTGAGTAGGAACGAGACGGAGATCCAGCTTTGCTGTGACCTTATGAGGTATAACCGTCTGATAGCCATTGCCCACATAGCCACCGTAAATGCCAGCAATATTGCATGTAGGCTCGAATATCAGATTATAGTAGTAGTTATCGCCCTTCCTGTTCATTACAAAACGGTCGATTCCATAATCTCTCTTGAAACCATCGATGTCTATCGGGATATTGAGTGCTGCCTGCTTTTCTTGTTCCGTAGGTTCTTTGACATCATCATAGAATCCCTCTATCTTTACAAAGCCCGTCTCATCCTTAAGAGTATGTAGCAATTCTACCATGCGCCACGCAGCATTTGGTATACTTGGTGCTCTCATGGAATGGGTCTGCTTGCAGGCGGTCTGCACAGTAAGCTCCAGCTGTATCATGCCCTTGTGTCCAAGGAATAGTACCGGATGGCCCATCTCATGCATGTGCCCGTCGGAATATATAGCTGCATCTGCCTTAAGCAGATCCTTATGCTGTTCTATAAATTCCACCAGATCAACACTGCCAATTTCTTCCTCGCCCTCAAATATGTACTTGATATTGATGGGCATCTTGTCGCCGTTTATTTTCCTATATGCCTCTGCACCCTTTATGTATGTAAAGAGCTGAGACTTGTTATCGGAACAGCCGCGACAGTATATTTTTCCGTTCTTTATTACGGGTTCAAATGGATCGGTATTCCATTTATCTACAGGATCTGGCGGCTGAACATCATAGTGTCCGTATACAAGCTGAGTAGGCAGTGATGGATCTGTGATAATATCACCGTATACCACCGGATGACGTGATGTCGGGAATATTTGCACATTACGTATTCCTGCATGCCGCATTATATCCGCAAGAAGCTCTGCGCACTCAGTCACGCCGTCATTTGTTGTACTGATGCTGCGCTGCCTGAGAAAAATAAACAACTCATCGAGATAATCCTGCTTATGCTCTTCTATATATGCGTAAACCTTTTCCAGATTATTCATTTTCGTTCCTCCTTTATTATTTGTTATCACAGCACACTATCAGTCCTTAAGCCTTGGATCCAAAATATCCCTCAATCCATCGCCCAGCAGGTTCAGGCCTAGCACCAGGAACAGTATTGCCAGACCTGTAATAGTGCATATATGTGGGCAAACCAGCAGGTACTGCCTGCCGTTGCTCAACATTGCTCCCCATTCAGGTGTCGGAGGCTGTGCGCCAACTCCAAGAAAGCCCATTCCTGCGGTGGTAAGCAGCGCATTACCGAAGTTCATCGTCGTCAGTATTATCAGCGGTGAAACAACGTTGTGCAATATATGCGACACAATTATACGTCCATTTGTACTGCCAAGAGATCTTGCCGCCTCAACATACTCACTGTTTCTTATAGATAGCGTCTCACTTCTCGCCGTCCTTGCAAAATTAGGTATCGAGCATATACCAACGGCAATTATAGCATTTCGTAAATCCGTTCCGAACAGACTCGTCAGCAGTATGGCAAGCAATATTTGGGGAAACGCCAGTAATACGTCCATTGTTCGCATTATGATCATTTCAGTCTTTCCACCAACAAATCCTGCAATAACTCCGAGAGGCGTTCCTATGCAAAAGCCTATTGCTGCCGTAAACAGACCTACCCACATGGAAATACGCGCGCCGTACATAAGGCGGCTGAGCAGGTCACGTCCGGTTTCATCGGTACCCAGCAAGTTTCCCGTCCCTAGTTCAGCCGCAGCGGAAGGCGAAAGCAATGCCTTTGTTAGGTTCTGTTCATATGGGTCAAAAGGTGCCAACTGCTCCGCAAAAATAGCGACCAGTATATAAAAAGCTACTATGCATAAGCCGATAACGGCTATTTTTCTTTTTTTAAAGTTATACCAGAGCCTTCTAAGAGAGTTTTTCTTTACAATTACATCGTCAGATACGCTGCTTTCGCTAAAATCGCATCTTTCATATAATTCTTCTACCGTAAACTGATGCTCGCTCATCTCTTGCTCTCCTTCCGTTAGTTTAGCTTAATCTTAGGATTGATGAACGCATACAGAATATCAACCAGCAAGTTTACGATTACAAAGGCAACGGCTGTAACCAAAACAGTGGACTGTACCACCTGAAAATCTCTTGCCTTAATCGCAGCGACGAGATAGTCTCCGATGCCCGGCCATCCGAATATTTTTTCTGTAACGACGGCGCCGCCAAGCAGGCTGCCGAACTGTATGCCCATACAGGTAATTATCGCGTTCATTGAGTTTTTGAGCGCACAACCGAATACTATCTTGGATTCCTTAAAACCATGGGCACGGGCGTTGGCAATGTAGTCCTGGTTTAGCACCTCAAGCATGCTTGAACGCGTCATTCTCGCTATTATTGCAAGACTGCGGGCCGCTACTGTGCAAACCGGCAGAAGCAGCGCGATATACCACACGTCTGAGGATATCGGCAGCCAGCCGAGATTTACGCAGAAAATGAGCATAAGCATCAATCCCAGATAAAACGGCGGTATAGAAAGTCCAAACAATGCCACCACCATTGAAGCATTATCCAGGAATGAATACCTGAAATGCGCCGAGATAATACCTATAGCAATACCTATCACTGATGCAACAGCAGTTGCCCAAAGTGCCAGCTCCAACGTCTTGGGAAATCTGAGAGCCAATTCTTCAGATACTGCTCTGTGTGTTCTTGTAGAAATGCCTAAATCGCCCTTGGCAAGGTTTTTCATGTAGCGGAAGTACTGCACATATAGCGGCTGATCGTATCCGTACTTTTCGCGGACACGCTGGATATCTTCCTCCGAAGCTGTCTCTCCCGCCAGCAGCTGTGCCGGGTCTCCGGGCATAAAATGTACCATCATGAATACTATAAGCGAAACTGCCAGCAACACGGGGATTACGCTCAGTATTCTCTTTAAAATATACTTTAACATTTTATATTACACCTTTCGCGCATTGGTTATGCTGCTGTCAGGGTACCATAAAACCCTGCCAGCAGCATTTAGTCGTTCAGGCTTGCCCAAACTGATGTAATACCAACTATTTACGGGTCAGCCAAGCCAGATCTGCGGTTTCAGCACCGTATATTACCAAGCCATCAAGATCGGCTGCAGTTGCAACTATCTGATTCTGATAGTAGAGCACTGCAAAAGTGTATTTCTCCTGGATGATGCGCTGGATTTCATAGAGAGTCTCAGTGCGCTCTTCCAAAGAAGCAGAGTTGGACAGGTTTGCCAGCATTTCGTCTACTTCGGGATAAGAGCACTCCCAATAGTTCTGTCCTCCGCCAGTCTTGATGTGAACGAGGAAATTGAACTCGGAGTCACCATTAGAGCTGCCCTTGCCAAGGAGGAACATCTGTAGATCTCTGTTCTTCAATTTCTCCTGATATGTACCCCATTCGAGTACCTGCAGGTCTGCACGGATGCCGATCTTAGAAACCATATTCTGAACTACCTCGGCAACCTGACGATCCATTGGATAACGTCCTTCTGGAGTGTAGAACACTACATCAAAACCATCAGCATAACCGGCCTCTGCCATAAGCTGCTTTGCCTTATCCAGATCCTGCTCATAAGGATCGAGATCCATAAGGGCATTCTGTATAGGCGTAGCCTCTATACCTGCAGGATAGCTTCCGCCTACACCGGCAAGCACGGTATCTATGATTTCCTGCTTGTTGATGGCATAGTTTACAGCAGCACGTACACGCTCGTCCTTAAAGGGCTCAAAGTTCTGGTTCATACCGATGAAGATGGTACGGTAACCGGGACGGGAATGTATGGCCACGTTGGGATCAGACTTGAGGTTCTCTACCAGAGTGGGAGATACACCCCAGATGATATCAGCGTCACCAGTCTTGATCATCATTACGCGGGATGCATCTTCCGCAACAGCTTTTACGGTGAGCTTATCAACGGTAGGCTCTACACCCCAGTAATTCTGGTTCTTTTCGAATACCATCTCGATGCCAGGCTCCCAGGATTTGAGAACAAAGGGGCCGGTACCAGAGGGATGAGTGGAATAGCCGTCAAGGCCATACTCCTCAAGAGCAGCTTTGCTCATTATGGCAGTGGTATAGTTAGTGAGTGTCTGAGGGAATATCATGTTGCGGCCGCTCAGGTTCACTTTGAGCTCATAGGGGCTGAGAACTTCGCAGCTTACAACGCCATCAAGGGCAGATGCCTTCGCGGAACCGGTAGCAGGGTCAAGCAGGCGATCGAATGTATACTTTACATCCTCGGCGGTCATCTCGCTGCCGTCATGGAAACGCACACCCTCCCTGAGCTTGATAGTCCAGCTCAAATGATCCTCTGCCTCCGTGGCGGACTCAGCCAACCAAGGCTTGGCTTCACCGGTCTCGGCATCGGGCTTGAACAGCGTCTCATGTACCTGGAGTAGTATACGGGAAGTAGCTGCGTCAGTACAAAGATGGACATCCATAGTAGTAGGCTCAGTACCTACTACGTATACGATCTCGTTAGGTTCTCCCGAAGTCTCCGCAGTAGGCGTTCCCTCTGTATCCTCAGCGGCAGGATCAATGTTTTCTTTTGCAGCGGGAGCACAGCCTATCACAGTGCACACGATCATTGCAAAAAGCGCAACAAATGCTACCAAGCGGGTAATTTTCATGTTTCTCTCCTTTTGAAACGAATTTGCGGTTTTTTTGTAATGGGAACACGCATAAAACCCAAATTAAAACTATATTTTTTAAACAGATCCCAATCATACATCAGACCCATGCTGCCTGGGAAACAAATGCCACCGCGTGTTCAAATGCCGATGTTTTGGCAATTCCCTTGCCTGCCAAATCATACGCGGTGCCGTGCGCACATGTGGCAATTGGATACGGCATGCCCCCGGAAACGGTTATACCTCTGTCAAATCCCACAAGCTTGAGAGCTATCTGTCCTTGATCGTGATACATTGTAACAGTAACATCGAACTCACCGTTAAATGCCTTTATAAAAAGCACATCGCTGGAATAAGGCCCCTTTACATCGATTTCTGATGCCTGTGCTTTATATATAGCCGGTTGAATCACATCAATCTCTTCATTGCCACACTTTCCATTTTCCCCGCAGTGGGGATTCAGAGCGGCGACTCCGATGCGCGGAGATCTGATTCCAAATATTTTTGCCGTGGTATTTCCAAGCTCTATAGTACTGAGTATCTTTTCTATTTTTATTGTTTTGGCTACTTCCTTTATCGGAATATGGCTTGTCACACGTACCGACATCAGCTTGTCCACTACATTGATTTCACCAAATGGACCCGCTACTCCGAATTCCTCTGCCATGAGATAATGTTCACTTTCCACCTTACAGCCGCACATTTTCAGTGCGGTCTTATTAAATGGAGCAAAGCAGAATCCGGCAATTTTTCTTTTCTTACAAAGGTCACAGGCCAATTTAAGCATATTTATACAGGCAGTTCCGCAGTAGCTGTCGAATTTCCCATATGTGATGCGTTGAGGATCCTGGTCTCCCGTATCCAGTATAGGATATCCCTTTGTCCAATCAGCCTCATCAATGTCCCTTATGGGGTAGTATTCTGCGTTGCCCCCGAAGGTCCTGAGTCCTGCCTCAAATGTCCTGATATCTCCGATTATTACGGGTCTACACATCGACTCCGTTATTCCTCTTGCGATCAGTTTTGCAACTATCTCCGGGCCGACTCCACTTGCGTCCCCAAGCAGTAATCCTATAATCGGTCTATTATTCACTGTATCTCTCCGTCATTTCTATAATGCTTGCTGTTATATAGTCAGTTCTAGCAGCTTCCTGTAAGACGTCATGCTTGTCTAGTTATTCGATCCGCCCGAAACGCCACCCTTATCAAGCCATTCATAAGAGTCCCATTTCTAATTTTCTTGCGGCTATGTTATCATAACTGGAAATGTTAATGAATGTTACGGGGCACAAAAAACATTTCGCTTTTCTTGGTCGTTAGACCACGCTTCTTGTATTTTACTTGAGTTTTTTGTATTTTTGTTTTCCATTCTGCATCCGGATTTTGTATTTTGGTCAAAGGCACAAATAACTCTGTTACTTACTTTTGTTTTTTAGTTGTTCCGCCGTTGACGCATTTTTTTGAAACAATATAATTTATATAAATATAGCTATTTATGTTGGTTTCGCAATATAAAAAAATATAAATATGTTTTGGCTGGGGAATTATTATGAAATTAGGGGTAACTATTTCAAAGGAGATAACAAGAGATAACGGATATGTGGTAACATACCGTGGTTTCGACAAGGCGGTACGCAGTGCAAAAGAGATAGGCTATGATGGTGTTGAGCTCTCATTAAGCCACAAAAAAGACCTGAACCTTTCAATTATGGACAAGATCCTAGAAAAAAGCGGCATGGAGGTAAGTTGTATAAATACGGGGCAAGTGTTTACCGACCTTCATCTTTATCTTACGAACCCGGACTCTTTTCTGAGGCAGCAGGCTATCAACGTGTTCTTTGATCTGTTGGATATAGCCAGACACTATGACTGTATGGTAAACATAGGGCTTTCACGTGGTTATTATTCCTACGGTCAGACGCGGCAGCAGGCGGAAGCTACATTTATAGACGCAGTATCATACATACTTGACAGAGCTGTAAAGTATAATGTAAAACTTGCTCTTGAGCCTATAAATAGATATGAAATCAATTTTATAAACACTCTTGCCGACGGCGCAAAACTGTTGGAATGCCTGCCTGCGGATCACATTGGCCTAATGCCGGACCTGTTCCATATGAACATAGAAGATCCAATGCTCGGCGATACTCTTTTTACATATAGCAACCTCATAAAATACGTCCATATTGCCGATTCCAATCGTCATGCTCCCGGATGGGGGCACATAGATTTCAAGGATGTATTCAAGGGCCTTAAACGCGGAAATTACGATGGCTGGATATGTGTTTGTGCAATGCCTGTCCCGGATGCAGACAGTGCCGCCATACAGTCCGTCAAATACCTTGAACCTTTGCTAACCCTCTAATCGCAGAATACTCTCTTCAACTTTGATCAAAATAAGTATGTGTGAGGAATTCAGTGTGGTAAACAAAAAATGTATATATCCAAGCAATTAGCATTGACGGTTGTACAGGAAATCGAAAGTGCAACCGGCTTAAAAACCTTAATAGCCGATACCTCACGGCGCATCTATCCCGGTAGCAAAGCCTTTTCCATCAGCGAAGAGCTTTGGCCCTTACCTGAGCAGTGTAAAAGCAGCGCTATTATTTATTGTGCAGACAAATCCTGTGAATATCGCTATTTCTCCATGCTGTCCCTATATATAAAGGGAGATTTTACAGCGTACCTAATACAGCTTTCTAACGACCAGAATCTTCTTTCCATGATGTGCAGACCCGCAGGTCATCTAGCATCAATCATGCTAGATCAGCACCTGCTCAATAACACAAATAAGAGGCCCTCTTCAAGAAGCAGCCTTTATGAGAGTATGCTCTTTTCTCAGGATGCCGAATTCAACGGCAGCTTTGCGGCGTTTAATAGCGTCAATAAGCTCTCCGACGAAAGCCTACCGGAAAAAGTCGTAGTTACTGTAATACGTCTGGCAGAAATAGATGAATCAGAGCCCATCAATTCATGCTCTGTAGATCAGATAATATATGACTTTTGTAATAAATATTCCAACTACAGCATCGTGCCCGTCATAACCGCTCACGAATATATTCTCATTTGTGGCAGCTGCTTCGATACGAAGTTAAAGAACCTCATATCTGAATTGTTGGACAGCATCTCAAAAATGTGTCACTGCGCTCCGTTCGCTGGCATAAGTATTCCCGCTGCATCTCCAGCCGAGCTTCGTTTTTGCTTTCAGTCCGCTGCACAGATATGCCCGCTGCTGATGAGGCGCAATACCAGCAATATCGCTAAGCAGGACGAGCTGTTTATGCAAATACTCATCGAAAGCATACCCATAGAACAGAAAAAAGCTTATATAAAGCATATATTTAAGGATACATCAGACTGTGACATAGCCGAATGGGCCAAGATAGACGAGGTAATACGGCGCAATAATGACTCCATCTCAAAGTCCGCAGCCGAGTTGTACATACACAAAAATACGCTGCAATACCGTATAGCCAAAATATACGAATCCATCGGCTACGACATTCGAAATTCCAGCGATGCTTTTATCCTGCGCCTCGGGTTTCTTATACGCGATAACCTCGGTACATATTGTGAATGACTATTCATAATTATTGCAAATCGTTTAGTATAACAAAAAACGGCGTAAATTATTGGGTTATTCGTTGTTGACAGCAATATTGCTTTTTCCATATAATCCAGAAATAAGCCGCCCGTTTTTTTACTTTTACCACAGTTTACACTTAAGGAGGAACTATGGATTACACTCATCTTTTCAAATCGGAGACCAGTTCAAAAATAGGCATAATCGGCGCGACAAAAGGATATGGCTATACCCTGCTCGCGCAGATCGTACATAGCAGAAATATTCAACTGCGCGTTATCTGTTCCAGACATTCCGATGAATGCCTCTCAGTGCTCACAGAACTCGGCTATGATGCCTCTGATATAGTCGTTTGCAGCACAGAAGAAGAAGTCCTCGCCGCCCCCAAGGACGTCATACTCATCGTCACCGATTACAGGCTCGTTACCCGCTGCGGCATCACTTCTCTCGTTGAGTGCACGGGCAATGTCGAAATAAGTGCTCTTGCTACAATGGACGCATTGAATAAAGGTATCAATGTTTACATGGTGTCAAAGGAAACCGACAGCGTATTCGGTCCCTTGTTCAACCAAACAGCACATGAGAATAACTGCATATACTCACTGGTAAACGGCGATCAGCCTCGTAATCTTATCGATCTCTATTCTTGGGCAAAAGCGCTTGGGCTGGAAATCATATGTGCAGGCAAATCCAGCGAGTATGATTTTATTTGGGATCCTGAAACAGAGCATTTTTCATATCTTGACGAAACCATCGATCTTCCCGGTATGAAGGAATTCTGGCGCTATAACGGTGTTGATACGCTCAATGGCCGCCATGCGCTGCTGGAAAAATACACCTCACCCATATCCGCCGATATGTGTGAGATGAATCTCGTTTCAAACGTCACCGGTTTTACTCCCGCCGCCCCGCGGCTAAACTACCCTATTGCACGCATCAGCGAGCTTGCTGATATTTTCATTCCTGAAGCCGATGGCGGTATACTTAAAAGCAGCTCCGTAGTCGATGTGTTTTTTAACCTTCGCACACCAGATGAGGCCAGTTTCTCCGGCGGTGAGTTTGTTATAATAAAGTGCGGTAATAAAAAGGTCTGGTCTCTCCTTAAGGAAAAAGGCCACATCATAAGCCGCAACGGTAATTATGCCTGTATCTATTATCCATATCACCTTATGGGGGTGGAAACTCCTCTCTCTATACTTCTAGGTGATATTCTCGGCATTGGCACTCACCCTGAATGTCGTATGGTATCCATTCTTTCCGGCATAGCCGAAGAAGATATGCCTCGCGGCACTGTGCTCTCCGTACACGGACACCATCACGAAATCGACGGACTTACGCCTGAGCTGTTAACAAATACCGATGCTCATAGTGGTATCGCTCCGTTCTACCTTCTAAATGGAGCTACCCTGAAAACAGATATAAAGAAAGGCTCGCCCATAATGATGGAAAATATTATACCGGCTGCGCTGCACCTCATGTCCCTCTATGAAAGAAGCCGAAATGCCGGCAGGTAAATACGCCATGCCTGCCTGCGTAATACACAATGTAAAAGCCACCTGCCGCTTCTATTCCACGTAGGTGGCTTTTTCTCAAAATAACTATGGTGCCGGTGCTGTACATATACCATTTGTTTATGATTCCGTGCATTCAATTTTTCAACACTGCTACAGCAGCGAGGTGCCATCAAGAGCTATGCGCAAATTCGTTTGCAGACTCCGGCTGAATTAGGTCAGCCGACAATAGAGACGTCTTCCAGAGCTGCCTCTAAGTGCTTCATTTTCATGTACTTCTTGTTGCCCCACTGAGTACCGGCTACATGGCACAGCCGGGCGTAAACTAGCATGAGGTCAGAGTCGCCGTCCGTAAGCCCGCCATAGATCAGTTCCAGCCCTTTTCCCGGGGCTGAACCTCAGTTTTATGCAAGGCAAAACTCGAAAAAATGGCATTCAGCCATTTTTTTCGACAGCCTCTGTTTTCCTTTGATTATCGTCATAACCCTATGAAGAATCGAAGAATCAAGGAAAAAATATATAACCGCTTAGCTCATGCTTCCGGCCAAAGAGGTTACATACCCCTCTGAGCCAGACCAGAAGAGCGCTTCAATGTATGGGACTTTATGCCCAAAAGCTTTCAATTTCCATTGCTGTTACTGCTGCAAATACTTCTTTGCTTCGCAAGGGTAACCATCATATCGCCAAGCTGTGTCAGAGCCACACCCAACAGATTAAATTCATCCTCGGTCAGCTTACATGCATGAGCATTGGCAAGGGCAGTAATGAAAACTGTCATTTCATTCGCGGTTCGAAAGTCCGCATATCAATTTTTGTGGAAGTTTTCTCATAAAGAACAAACTTCAGATTCCGATCACAAACCGCCAGAAAAACATCATGCGGAGAGTAAATATTACGCTGCTTCAGCTGCTTATCCAGCCAGGTCAAATCCAATCCCATGCGTTTCAGATTATCCTCCAGAATGCGGCCGTCCATAATTAACTCCGTAAACAACAGCTCCTATTCTGGAGCCAGATTCATGTCGTTGGGTGTGGCAGGACGCTGGCTGCTTACCGGGAGAATCGTAAGTTTTCCGTTGTATTCAAAAACAGCAGTTTGAATGTTCGTCAAGCCAAAGTACCCCTGCTGCCTGCACATAACCATGAACTCGCTCAGATCCAGCTTGGCCTTTTTCAGATTTTCATGATATAATTTCCCGTAATCCATGAGGATGGTGGGAGTACCGTTCAGGTATTTGCGCGTTCTTGGCAATTTGTTGGAAATTATACTCAGCAGCAGAGTTGCGCCTCCGTATATTACCATGGCGGTAAGCGGTTTCCAGGGTTTCTCTAACGCTGTGGCCATTTCAGCCGCAATTGAACCAATGGTTATTCCCGTAATGTAATCAAAAAATCCAACTGAGCAATTTGTTTGTGTCCAATGAACTTGGCTATCAAAAATAATGCCCCGAATGACCCCAGGGCAGTCAGGGAAAGAATCAGAAAGTTCATACTCCAATCCCCCTTTCTCTCTACATACTGGCCAAATTTGCGGCAAGCATACACGAACAGAGTAAGCAAACGCAAAAATGCTGTTTACCGCAGCATCCCTGGCAAGATAATATAATATCATTTAGCGAAGATATTTATTGAACCGCGATGGCTAAAAACGTTAAGAGGATTTCATTGTGATTCTTTAGGCCCTCTTTTCTAATCTAATTCTAAGTTATCTGCAATAATATGTTGTGAGAGGTGAAAACATGAAGCTATTACTCGCCGAAGATGAAATAAGCATGTCGGAAGCCGTTGTAGATATTCTGACCTACCACAACTATCAGGTGGATGCCGTTTATAACGGAAAAGATGCTCTGGACTATGCGCGCATGGAGCAGTACGACGGCATCATTCTGGACATCATGATGCCAAAGATGAATGGATTTGAAGTGCTGAAAATCCTGCGGAAAGAAGGCTGCAAAACACCGGTACTTTTTCTGACTGCGAAATCCGAGATAGAAGATCGCATTCAGGGCCTGGATTTAGGGGCAGATGATTACTTACCCAAGCCGTTTCATATGGGAGAGCTTTTGGCTCGGGTAAAAGCCATGCTGCGCAGACGGGATACCTATGTTCCTGATATTTTGTCCTACGAAGACATTACGCTCAATCCGAATAACTATCAGCTCAGTTGTGGGGAACGCTCGGTAATGCTTCCAAAACTGGAATATCTGCTAATGGAAACCCTTCTGCTCAACCAGGGAATGTACCTCTCTACTGAAGACTTACTCATAAAAGTATGGGGATATGATGCAAAAGCAGAGCTGGGGATTGTATGGGTGTATATTTCCTATCTGAGAAAGAAATTGCTGCTGTTGGGTTCAAAAACTGAGATTTGCGCCAAACGGGGTGTTGGATACACATTGGAGACGAAGAAATGATAAAGTCCCTTCAAAAAAGATTCATCGTTACCGCCATGGTGGCAATCTCCCTTTTGCTCACTGTTTTGTTAGGCGTTATAAATGTTGTAAACCACGTGACAACCCAGCGGCAAATAGATCATATTTTGGAAGCGTTGGTGGACAATCTGGGCTCATATGATCCTCCCGGTATCTCCGATTTTCAAAAGGGCCCTGCAAAAAGGCCGGTTTCAAATGCCCCGCGGCCGGATGATATGCTGGGATCCAGATATTTTACTGTCTTTTTTAGTAACGAGGGAGAGATTCTGTTTGCAGATACAAAGCACATTTACGCCGTGTCAGAAGAAGATGCCGAGGAAATTGCGCAAGAAGTCTATTCAAAGGCAGTATCTTCCGGACGATACGATCAATTTGAATACCGGCTTCAAAATCTGCCCGGAGATAAAGGCAGCTTTGCCGTATTTCTGGACACCTCGGCTCAGCGGGACAACAGACTGAATGTGCTTTTGGCCTCCTGCGGCGGCGGGATATTCTGCTGGCTGCTTATGCTGCTTTTGGTGTTTTTGCTATCCAAACGGGCGATTCGGCCGATTGCGGAAAATATGGAAAAACAGAAGCAGTTTGTAACCAATGCAGGACATGAGATCAAAACGCCGCTGGCAATTATTATGGCAAATACAGATGCCATGGAACTTCACAACGGCGAAAACAAATGGAGCCGGAACATTCGGGCGCAGACCGTTCGGCTGACCGGATTGATGCAGAATTTGCTGACCCTTTCCAAAATGGACGAAGATGGCGTTGTTCTCCCGATGACCGAATTTTCGTTCAGCCTTCTGTTGGAAGAAGTACTGGATACTTTTTATGAAATGGCAAAAGCAAAAAGGGTCTCCGTTCAGGTCGACCTGCAGGAAAAGCTCTTTGTAAAGGCGAACCGGGAGAGCCTGATGCAGCTTGTCTCTATCTTAATGGACAATGCTGTGAGATATACCCCGGTGAATGGAACCATATCTGTTCTGCTGCAAAAAAAAGAGCGCGGGATCTGTTTTCAAGTAAAGAATACGCTGGACAGCGCGTCTGATATTGAGCTGGACAGGCTGTTTGAACGCTTTTACCGTGGAAATGCTGCCAGAACACAAGAAACCGGCGGGTATGGCATCGGTCTTTCCGCTGCCAAAGCCATTGTGGACGCGCATAAGGGAAAAATATCTGCCTACTATGAGAATAACGAAACCGAGATCGTTTTTTCAGTGCTTCTATAATTTCACAAAACGTTTACAGTCCTCCGCAAGTGTTTTGCATTTGCGGAGGATTTATCTAAGCTTGTTCTAAAGTTGCATTTGTAAAATCTGAATAAAGTTTTTGCAATGGGAGGCGACAGCACACATGGATTTTCGCCATGAATGGAAGTACGAGATCAACGCTTCCGATATGATCGCTGTGAGGCAGCGTTTACGCGCGGCAGCACGGCCGGATCCCCATGCGGTAGAGGGGAAATACCTGATCCGCAGCCTTTATTTTGACAATCTTGCAGACAAAGCTCTGCTGGAAAAGCTGGATGGAGTGAATCAGCGAGAGAAATTCCGGATTCGCTACTACAATGGAGATGCTTCTCTCATTCATCTGGAAAAGAAAAGCAAGCTGAATGGCCTTGGAAGTAAACAAAGCGTCCGGATCAGCGCTGCTGAGGCGCAGGCAATCGTGAATGGTGATCTGGCATGGATGTCCGAAAGCAGACGCCCTTTAGTTGTGGAATTGTATTCCAAGATGCTTTCACAAGGGCTTCGCCCCAAAACCATCGTCGATTATGAACGGGAGCCGTATATCTATTCGCCGGGAAATGTGAGGGTCACACTGGATTACAACATCCGCACAGGATTGTATTGCACGGATTTTCTCAATCCAAACTGTATCAGCGTTCCCGCAGGTGATGCTCCCATTATTCTCGAAGTGAAGTGGGATGCCTTCCTGCCGGAAATTATCCGGGATGCGGTTGAACTGAGCAGCAGGCACGCCGGTGCTTTTTCAAAATATGCAGCTTGCAGAATCTACGGATAAAAAGGAGTAAAAACACATGACTTTCAACGATATCTTTAAATCCAGCTTTCTGGAAAATATAAACAGTGTGAGTATTCCCGATATGGCCATCGCCCTATTACTCGCTTTTGGCCTTGGCCTTTTCATCTTTCTCGTCTATAAAAAGACCTATCAGGGAGTAATGTACTCTTCCAGCTTTGGCGTGACCCTGATCGCCCTGACCATGATTACCACGGTTGTTATTTTGGCGGTCACCAGCAATGTGGTGCTGTCCCTCGGCATGGTGGGCGCACTGTCTATCGTCCGTTTCCGCACCGCCATTAAGGAGCCTCTGGATATTGCTTTCCTGTTTTGGTCAATTGCAGTGGGAATTGTCCTTGCCGCCGGAATGATCCCTCTGGCAGTTATTGGAAGCGTAATCATCGGCGTTATTTTGCTGATATTTGCCAACCGGAAATCACACTGCAATCCGTATATCATTGTGGTGCAGTGCGCGGATCATAACAGCGAAACGAAGGTAAAGGATTTCCTGACCGGCCAAGTTCAGCGCTGTGTCGTAAAGAGCAAGTCTGTCCAGCGGGGAGCGATTGAACTGAATATGGAAATCCGTCTGAAAGATGACAACACCGATTTTGTCAATACGCTTTCCGAGATTGCGGGAGTGACCAGCGCTGTTCTTGTAAGTTATAACGGCGAATATATGGGATAAGGAGGCCGGCAATGTCAACGCACAAATATATGGATCGGATTTGCGTTGTCGCTGTCGTACTTTCATTTCTCCTGACCGTCGTTTGTATGAATGGAGAAGCGCTTGGTATCCAGCCTGCTTCCAGAACAATGGGATATGAGGAAAAACTCTTTGATACAAATCTTGTCCATACAATTGATATTGTAATGGACGATTGGGATTCCTTTATTGAAAATTGTGAAAGTGAAGAATACTCCGTTGCCTCGGTGGTCGTTGACGGGGAAGCATACAAAAACGTGGGGATCCGAGCCAAGGGCAACACCTCCCTGAGCTCTGTTTCATCAATGAACAGCGACAGATATAGCTTCAAGATCGAATTTGACCAGTATGACAGTACCAAAAGCTACTATGGACTGGATAAGCTGAGCCTTAATAACCTGATTCAGGACAGCACCTGCATGAAGGATTATCTGACATACCGGCTTATGGCAGGCTTCGGAGTGGATGCGCCTCTGTGCAGTTATGTCTATATTACGGTCAACGGAGAGGATTGGGGGCTGTATTTAGCCGTTGAAGGGATAGAAGAATCCTTTCTGCAGCGAAATTATGGCAGCGACTACGGGAATCTGTATAAACCAGACAGCACGGGCTTTGGCGGAGGCCGTGGAAATGGCAGGGACTTTAAATTTAATATGGATGACCTTATGGACTCCGGTGATGATGAATCCCCTGCGTCCGGCAGCCATGGCACCTTCCCGGGCAATTTTGATCCCGCTTCTGCGACAGAAGAAAATCCCGCTTCACAAATGCCAGAAGGTATGGGCCCATCTGAAAATACAGCAAACCGTTCCGGTCTCAAAAATACGAACGGCATGCCTAAGGGTGGAATGGGCAGCGAGGATGTAAAGCTGCAATACATTGACGATGACCCGGACAGCTATTCCAACATTTTCGATAACGCCAAAACGGATATCTCCGCCGCCGACCGGCAGCGGCTTATCCGATTGCTGAAACAACTCAGTCAGGGCGAAAATATCGAAGATGTGGTGGATGTAGATGGGGTGATCCGTTATTTTGTGGTACATAACTTTGTCTGTAACGGTGACAGCTATACAGGTCAGATAATTCATAACTATTACCTGTATGAAGAAGATGGCCGGCTTTCCATGATTCCTTGGGACTATAATCTTGCCTTTGGTACCTTCCAAGGTTCTGATTCAACCAAAACAGTCAATACGCCAATCGATACTCCCATATCCTCGGGTTCCGCGGACGACAGGCCTATGCTGAACTGGATCTTTAAAAGCGAAGAATACACTCAGCTATATCATCAGTACTTTGCTGAATTTATTGAAGGGGTGGATTTTGCTGAAATCATCGATGCTACTGCAAAAATGATTGCACCCTATGTTAAGAAAGACCCAACTGCATTTTACTCATACCAAGAATTTGAGGCCGGAGTCGATAATCTGCGTGCTTTTTGCCTGTTACGTGAAGAAAGTGTAGAAGGGCAAATAAATGGAACCATTCCTGCGACAACATCCGGGCAAGCAGAGGATTCCTCTGCATTGATCGACGCTTCAAGTATTACGCTCTCTGATATGGGTTCAATGGGTGATTCAGGAGAAGGCGGCTTCAAACCAAACAGCGACCAGTCCCGAGGACCGCAAATCCATCCCCCGCAGTAAGCAAGCTGCGGGGGATTTTGATTGGAGTAAAGACAGGAAGTGCCGGGGCATTGTATAATATAATTATTAGTTGTTTTTCATTGCATCGGATCGCGCTTTTGCGCAATACTGATGCAGTATCGGTTTTGCGCGAAAACGGATTTTTGGAGGTGTATGCGATAAAAAAGCTGATAAAAAAGATTTGCTCGGGAATCAGCGTCGGATGTGTTGCTTTCGTGGCGATAATCTTTATATTTCCCCTTTTTGAAGGGGGTGCAAATGCTTTCTTCAGGCAAAAAACCGGGGAAGGCTGGCAGCAGCTCGCCGCGTACTGCATAATAATAGCGACGGGTTTTTCCGTCCCCACCCTGATTTACGAAAGCAGCCGGCTTTCCTTTCGGCTAAAGATTCTGATACATCTAACCGCCGGCGCGCTCATCTACCTTATTACGGCGCATTTCTCGGGGTGGATAAAGACAAGGCCCGACGCCGCAGCCCTGTTTCTCCTTATCTCATCGGCCATCGCCGCTTTCCCCGCGCTCCATGCCTTTCTTTCCGCCAAACGGCGGGCGAAGTAAATAAAAACAACGATCCGAATCCCTTCCCATAGGATAAGGTTCGGATCGTATTGTGCCGGCGGAGCGGAATAAGCAAAATCCGAACACCTCTCGACGTTCGGATTTGCACTTTTTGGTGGAGTCGAGGGGAGTTGAACCCCTGTCCGAAAACCTGTCAGCAAGACTTTCTACGAGCGTAGTCGGTGTATTAACGTTCCCTCAGCCAAAGCAGCTCCCTCCGACAGGATCAGGGCTTCGGTAGCTTCATTAAATCCCACCTGCCGCAAAGCTTAGGCAGGCTGGTTCCCCACATTGATGACGCCGGTTACCGGAGCCGTGGGAAGCGCCGGGCCGACGCGCAGCCTAATTAGGCAGCGAGTGCAAAATCAGATTTGCCAGTTAAATTTAAGTTTTTCCCGTTTTTAACGAAGCACGGGGCTTCGGCTCGCTTATCCGGCCTCCACGATCCCCGTCGAAACCATTTACGACCCCGGATAGCGCAAGGCGTTCTGGCATATCGCCCTGCTATAAGTATTATATCACATTCTGTGCGCTTTATCAAACGCCCGCCGGCTATCTGAAGCGCTCCTCCTTCATGCGGCGCTCCACCTCGCGCTTGGCGTCCCGCGAGGCTATATCGCTGCGCTTATCATAAAGCTTTTTGCCCTTGGCGACCGCAAGCTCCAGTTTTACCCTGCCATCCTTGAAGTAAAGCTGCAATGGTATGAGGCTGTAGCCCTCTACCTGCGCCAGGGCGTTGAGCTTGCGTATCTCGCTCTTGTGCAGCAGCAGCTTGCGCTCCCGGAAGGGATCGCGATTGAATATATTGCCCTGCTCATAGGGGCTAACGTGCATGCCTATGAGGTAGCATTCGCCGTTCTTTACCTGCGCATAGGAATCCTTCAGGTTGACCTTGCCGGCCCGTATGCTCTTGACCTCGGTGCCGACCAGAGCTATTCCGCACTCGTAGGTATCCTCGATGAAATACTCATGGCGTGCCTTTCGATTTTCCGCGACCCTTTTGGTGCCTTTTGCTATGGCCAAAACCGTGGCCTCCCTTCTTGCTCTTAAGAGCTTTTATTTTATCACTGTTTCTGCCTCTTGTCGAGCCGTGTCCGCTCCGCTTCTGGCTCTCCCTGGGCGCTTTATGGGGTTTTTCCTCTATTAATTCAAACTCTATCCGGGAAGTTTCCATATCGGCTGATACCGCACGCACCTTTACCTCGTCCCCCAGGCGATACTGCAAGCCTGTAAACCTGCCTACAAGGCGGTAGCCCTTCTCGTCCCATTCATACCTGTCGCCGCTCAGGCTCTCCACCTTCACCCGTCCCTCCACGGTATTGCCTAGCTCCACGAAAAAGCCTCCCTGGGTTACGCCGGATATGACGCCCTGATACTCCTCGCCTATGTGCTGCGCCATGTATTCGCACTTTTTCAGGTCGTCCGCGGCCCGCTCAGCCTCCGTTGCGGTCACCTCCCGGTCTGAGCACTGGTCTGAAGCTCCCGGCAGGTACGCCTTCCATCGTTTGAGGTTTTCCTCGTCCAGCCTGCCTTCCAGTGATTCATTCAATGCCCTGTGTACCAGTAGATCAGGATAGCGCCGTATTGGCGAGGTAAAGTGGCAGTAGTACTTAGCCGCAAGCCCGAAATGGCCGTCGCAGTCGGGGCTGTACTTGGCCTTGGTCATAGCCCTGAGAGTGACGTTATTTATCACCCTCTCCTCCGAACTTCCGGCAGCCTTGAGCAGCATTTTGCGCACATCGGCAGGCTGAACCTTTTCCGCGTTGCCTACACCGTAGCCCAGTGTATGGAGGAATGTGTTAAGCTCCTTTATTCGCTCCGGGTCAGGGGCCTCATGCACCCGGTACATGAGGGGCAGGCCCTTGTCCACTCCCTCCCGCGCCACAGTCTCGTTGGCAGCCAGCATGAACTCCTCTATCATCATATTCGCTTCACCCCTGATGTGCGGCGAAACGTCTACGGCCCGGCCATTGCCGTCAAGATGTATATCTGCCTCAGGCAGGTCGAAGTCTATTGCGCCCCGCCGCTGCCGCTTGGCCTTGAGTATATCCTTTAGGCGGCGCATCTCGCCAAGCATTGGCATAATATCGGAGTACTTCGCGGCCATATCCGGGTCTCCTGCAAATATGGCGTTGACCTCGTCGTATGTCATGCGGTAATTCGAGCGTATTACGCTCTTTGCGATATTGTGATGCACTACCTTGCCATGTGAGTCTATGTCCATTACACAGGAAAGTGTAAGCTTATCCTCATCCGGATTCAGGGAACAGAGGCCGTTGCTCAGCTCTTTGGGAAGCATAGGCAGCACCCTGTCAGGAAAATACACGCTGGTGCCTCTCTTGTATGCCTCCACGTCTATGGGGCTGCCACGCTTTACATAGTGGCTCACGTCAGCTATATGTACCCCCAGTCTGTACAGGCCGTCGGCCATCTCCAATGATACCGCGTCGTCAAGATCCTTGGCGTCCGCACCGTCTATGGTTATGGTGAGCGCGCCGCGCAGATCCCGCCTGTCGGTGAGCGCGTCCGCATCGGGGGCCTTTAGCCCCTCCGCCTGCCTCTGCGCCCCATCGGGGAATTTATCAGGCAGCTCCAGCCGCCGTATGATGGAGAGCATATCTATGCCCTTATCCCCCGGCCTGCCCAGTACTTCGGCTATCTTGCCCAGCATGGGCCGCCTTGCCCCGGGATACTGGGTTATTTCTGCTACCACCTTGTCGCCGTGGTTTGCGCCGTTGGTATGGGAAAAGGGTATGAGCACATCCTCTGCCACCCTGCTGTCGTCGGGTACCACGTAACCGCCGTACTCGTTGTCCGCCTCAAACGTGCCTATTACCCGGCCACCCGCTCTCCTGGCTATCATCTCCACAGCTCCCCGGTCGTTCCTGCCCCGGGGGGAGCCGGTAAGTTTCCTCACCCACACAGTATCCCCGTGTAAGGCGCCGTTCATATCCTCCGCGGCGATGAACAGGTCTCCGCTGCCGTCTGCGGGTATAAAGAAGCCGAAGCCGCGGCCGTTGCCCTGTATGCGGCCATATATAAGGCCAAGCTGTTCCGGTAGAGCCGCCTTGCCCCGGCGCGTGATTATCACACGGCCATCCCTTGAAAGCTCCTTCAGCGCCAGCTTTATTTCTTCTATCTGTATCTCGCCGCCGTTATCCGGCATGCTCTTGTATATATCCTCAGCGCTCATTGGGCGGCCGGTTTCGGCTATCATCCCGTTTATTATTTCTTTAAGTTCCAAATTGTTTTTCATTTTCTCCTTTTTTATTGCATAAAAACAGGGGCATACCTTAGCGGCACGCCCCAGAGTCACATTTTTGCCTTTTATCAGCTTATTATAGCCATGGCAATAGCGATCACGCCGATTGCAACTGCAAGTATCTTGGTGATGCGCTGAAGCTTGGCCTCCCTGCTTGCCTTCTGGCCGCGGGCGGTAAAGGACTGGGTATCGCCGCCGAACGCGCTGCCGAGGCCCGCACTCTTGGACTGCTGCATAAGTACTACGGCTATCATTGCGATAGACAGGACTATCAGCACGATGTTAAGAATTGTGTTCAGAGTTTGCATTATATATACTTCCTCCCCTGGAATACTTTCGCATTGCACGCGAAGGCTATTGTATCACACCCGCAGTAAAAAATCAAATACTTTTGCCGCTTTATGCGCTTTTTATCAAAATGGCCTTCCCTTTTGCCGCATTACTTCTCTATCAGGCTCTTGCCGGTCATTTCCCTGGGTATCTCCATGCCCATCAGGTCCAGCATGGTGGGGGCAAGGTCGGAGAGCCTGCCGCCGGAGCGGAGCTTTGCGTCCTTTCTGCCGTTATCCACCAGTATCACCGGCACCGGATTGGTAGTGTGTGCGGTAAAGGGAGTAACGCCGTCGTCCGCAAGCATTCTCTCGCAGTTGCCGTGATCCGCGGTGATTATGGCCCTTCCGCCATTCCTGAGGATGGCCTCAACTACTTTGGCGGTACATTCGTCAACGGTATGGACAGCTTTCACCGCCGCCTCCATTACGCCGGTATGGCCTACCATGTCCGGGTTGGCAAAGTTCAGTATCATGACGTCGTACTTGCCGCTGTCTATACGCTTTACCGCCTCCTCGGTTACCTCATAGGCGCTCATCTCGGGCTGGAGATCGTAGGTGGCTACCTTTGGGGAAGGTATAAGGCACCTGTCCTCCCCGGGATTTGGGGCCTCCACGCCTCCGTTGAAGAAGAAGGTCACGTGTGCGTATTTCTCGGTCTCGGCTATCCTAAGCTGGGTCTTGCCGCAGGCCGCAAGGTACTCCCCAAGGGTGTTGTTCAGGTGTTCTGGCCTGAAGGCTATGTCCACCTTATCCCCGAAGGTCTTGTCGTACTGCGTCATGCAGACATAATGCACGGGGAAGATGCCCTTCCTGCGCTCGAAGCCGTCAAAGTCTTCCATTATAAAGGCGCGGGTTATCTCCCTCGCCCTGTCGGGGCGGAAGTTGTAGAAGATTATGCTGTCGTCAGCCTGTATGGTAGCCACGGGCCTGCCGTTCTCGGTTATGACGGTAGGAACTACGAACTCGTCGGTGACGCCCACATCGTAGCTCGCCTGCATGGCATGTACGGGGTCGGTATCGTAGTTACCCTCGCCGTATACCATGGCGGCATATGCCTTTTCTACCCGCTCAAAGCGGTTGTCCCGGTCCATGGCGTAATAGCGTCCCATTACGGTGGCTATTTTACCCACGCCTATCTCGGCTATCTTCCTCTGGTATTCCTCGATGAACCCCTTGCCGCTTTCGGGAGGAACGTCACGGCCGTCCATGAAGCAGTGTACATATACCTTACTGAGGCCATGACGTTTTGCAAGCTCCAGCAGTCCGAAGAAGTGCTTCTGATGGCTGTGCACGCCGCCGGGACCTACGAGGCCGTATATGTGCAGTGCGGAATCGTGCTTTCTGCAATTCTCAACGGCGCCCAAAAAGGCGGGATTCTCAAAGAAATCCCCGTCCTTTATGGATTTGGTTATTCGGGTCAGCTCCTGATATACGATACGTCCCGCGCCTATGTTCATATGGCCTACCTCGGAGTTGCCCATCTGGCCGTCAGGCAGGCCTACGTCCTCGCCGGAAGCCTCTATGAGGGTATGGGGGTACTCCTTGAGGAGTCTGGAAATATTATTTATACCGTCAGCCTTTATGGCGTTGCCCTGAGTTTCCTCGCTATGGCCAAAGCCGTCCAGTATCACAAGTGCGGTCATCTTTTTCATATCAGACAAATCTCCTGTTTAATAATTGTGGCACTTATGCCTTAATCATTATAATTCACTACCTGAGAGAAGTCCACAGCCTTAAGGCTGGCGCCGCCTATAAGGCCGCCGTCTATTTCGGGCATTGCCATGAGGCTCCTTGCGTTGGAGGGCTTCATGCTTCCGCCATACTGTATTCGAAGGGCTTCTGCGGTTTCCTTGCCGAACATGCCGGCTACGGTCGCCCTTATCATGCCTATGGTTTCGTTTGCCTGCTCGTCGGTGGCGGTCTTGCCGGTACCTATGGCCCAGATAGGCTCGTAGGCGATCACCAGCTTGGCAACGTCCCCGGCCGCTATGCCTTCAAGGTCCTTCTTTACCTGACCGCTGACCTTGGCCTCTGTCCTGCCGCTTTCCCTCTCCTCCAGGGACTCGCCTACGCAGATTATGGGGGTGATGCCTGCGGCTATGGCTGCCTTGGCGCGGGCGTTCACAGTTTCGTCCGTCTCACCAAAGTACTGCCTGCGCTCACTGTGGCCTATTATGGCGTACTCCACGCCCAGCTCCTTAAGCATGTTTGCGGAAACTTCGCCGGTAAAAGCGCCCTTCTCTGCCCAGTGTATATTCTGAGCGCCGAGGCGTATATTGCTGTCCTTGATAAGCTCGGATACCGCTGATAGGTCAACGTAAGGAGGGCATACCACTACCTCGCACTTTGCGTCCTTGACGAGGGGCTTCAACTCCTCTACCAAGGCCCTTGCCTCGGAGGGGGTCATGTTCATCTTCCAGTTGCCTGCAATAATGGGTCTACGCATGTTTATTTATCTCCAATTCAAAATTTTATGCTTTATCACTTGTCGTCAAGGGCCGCTACGCCGGGCAGCACCTTGCCCTCAAGGAACTCCAGGCTTGCGCCGCCGCCGGTGGAGATGTGGGTCATCTTGTCCGCATAGCCCAGCTTCTTTACGGCGCTGGCGGAGTCGCCGCCGCCTATAATGGTGGTGCCCTTGCACTCTGCGCAGGCCTCGGCAACAGCCGCAGTACCCTTTGCGAAGGCGTCAAACTCGAACACACCCATAGGGCCGTTCCATACTACGGTGCCGGCTTTCCTTATCTCCTCGCCAAAGAGCTTGGCGGTCTTCTCTCCTATATCCATGCCCATATAGCCGTCGGGTATCCTGTCGGAATCCACGGTCATGTATTCCGCGTCAGCCTTGAACTCCTTGGCGACCACAGTATCCACTGGCAGCAGCATCTTTACGCCCTTTGCATCGGCGTCAAGCATCAGCTTCTTTGCAAGCTCTATGCTGTCTGCGTCAAGCAGGGAGTTGCCGATGTTATAGCCCAGCGCCTTGAAGAAGGTATAAGCCATGCCGCCGCCGATTATCAGGGTATCGCACTTGTTCAGCAGATTCGTTATGACGCCTATCTTGTCCGCTACCTTTGCGCCGCCCAGTATGGCCACGAAGGGGCGCACGGGGTTCTCCAGAGCACCGCCCATTACGGAAAGCTCCTTGCCGATAAGGAAGCCTGCGACCGCAGGCAGGTACTGGGCTACGCCCGCGGTGGAAGCATGGGCGCGATGTACGGTGCCGAAGGCGTCGGATACGTATATATCTGCCAGAGAAGCCAGTTTCTTGGCGAAGTCGGGGTCGTTCTTTTCTTCTTCCTTATGGAAACGCAGGTTCTCGAGAAGCAGTATTTCGCCTTCCCTGAGCTCGCCTGCCATCTTTTCGGTCTCCTTGCCAATGCAGTCCGGCGCAAAGCTGATCCTGACGCCCGGCAGCAGCTCCTTGAGCCTTTCCGCTACGGGAGCGAGGGAAAACTCCATCTTGCGCTCACCCTTGGGCCTGCCCAGATGGGAGCAGAGTATGACCTTTGCACCGTGCTCGAGAAGATACTTTACAGTGGGCAGCGCCGCTGTTATGCGCTTGTCGTCCGCTACTTTTCCGTCCTGAAGGGGTACGTTGAAATCGACCCTTACCAGCACCCGTTTGCCCTTTACGTTTACGTCCTCAACGGTCTTCTTTGCCATAATATTTTTTAAACCTCCAAATTCGATCCGCCCAGCGGCAATTGCCCCTGCTGCGGCATGTTATCACATTTTATATTGATTATTTTATCACATTTGCGGCAAGCTGCATATTGCTTATTTGAATAACACCCCTTTACGCCATAAGCGCCGCTGTCAGAGATTATTATTCACTTTTTACCCGTATCCTAACAATGGATAATGTGCTATAATCAGCCTATGAAAAGGCTTACTGTTTTTATAATATGCATATTGCTGCTGGCCTCGGGCTGCGCCAAAAAGGAGGAAAAGGCCTCCCTGTTTGCTGTCGACCCGCTGAACGGCGGCGCAAAAACGGACGAGGCGGCTTTACCGGGCCCCAAAGGCGCCGCAGGCCTTGAAACGGCGCCCGCTGCGGAGCCTGCCTCCACCGCGGACCCGGAGGCCGCGCCCTCGTCGGCTGTGGCCGTCACCGGCACGGCAGCCTACGTGTTCGACGGCGCGGAGGGGCCGACGCTTTACGGTGCAGCAGCATACGAAAACACCGGCAACTGCCCCGTCATAATCACAAATGCCGCGCTTTCATTTAATGTTGGCGGCACGGCGTATCAGTATTCCTTCGTCCCGATCATGAACGACAAGACCGTGGTGCTGCCCGGGGAGACTTCCTTCGTTGCCTTCTGGCACAAAGATTCTTCCCTCACCCCGGGCACAGCCGCAGCCATGACTGCCAGCCTCGATTGCGCAAAGGCCGAAGGCCGCGACGTTACCGTATACGCAAAGGACATTTTCTTGGCCGACAACTACCCCGGCTTCACCACCATGACAGGCACGCTGTCATCAGACGGCGAATGCGACCTCAATCTGGTCTATATCGGCTTTTATGACAGCAGCGACAACCTTATAGGGGTATGGCACTTCACCAAAAATGCCCCTATGGACGGCAGCGACTCCAAGAGCTTCTCTATCCACATGAAGGAGCTGCCAATAGATGGTCTCGCGGAAAAGACCTCGAGCGTAAAGGTAATTGGAATTGGTTTTTAAGCGTTTCGCAAAAGTTATGCGCCGCGGCTCAACGCCGCGGCGCATTTTTTTGTTGTTTAAGACTGCACCAGGAACGCATTGATAAATACGTCCAGGTCGCCGTCTATGACGGACTGTATGTTTCCCACCTCGACTCCGGTGCGGTGATCCTTTACCAGAGTATAGGGCTGGAATACGTAGGAGCGTATCTGGCTGCCCCATTCTATCTTCTTCATCTCGCCCTTTATCTCAGCCATGTGTTCAAGGCGCTCCCTCTCGGCCAGCTCCAGCAGCTTGCCCTTTAGTATGCGCATAGCCATGTCCTTATTGTGGAGCTGGCTGCGCTCGTTCTGGCACTGTACCACTATGCCGGTGGGGAAATGTGTTATACGTATTGCCGAGCTTACCTTGTTGACGTTCTGGCCGCCTGCGCCGCCGGAACGGTAGGTGTCTATGCGGATATCGTCGGGGTTGATCTCTATCTCGCTGGTGTCCTCCTCGAATATGGGAGTTACGTCCAGCGACGCAAATGAGGTATGCCGCTTGCCGAAGGCGTCAAAGGGGGATATGCGCACCAGCCTGTGCACTCCCTTTTCGGCCTTCAGGTAGCCGTAGGCGTTATCGCCCTCTACCTCGAAGGTTACGGACTTTATGCCCGCCTCGTCCCCCGCCAGATAGTCCAGCTCCCTGACGGTCCAGCCCTTGCTCTCGCAGTATCGGGTGTACATTCTGTACAGTATTGATACCCAGTCCTGAGCCTCTGTTCCGCCGGCGCCCGCGTGGAGGGACAGTATAGCGTTGAGCCTGTCATACGGGCCCTTCAGCAGCGTTTCGAGCTTCAGCGCCTCTACCTTGCTTTCAAGATGGGGCATATCCCTTATGAGCTCGTCCGCCATCTCCTGGTCGTCGCCCTCCTCCGCCATGTCCGCCATTACCTCGGCATCCTCCAGCAGGCCCTTGAGCCTGTTGTACTTTTCCAGCTTGGCAGAGATGGTTTTCATGCGCTGGTTGGCTTTATTGGCCGCCTCAACGTCATCCCAGAAATCCGGTGCGCCCATCTTCTTTTCCAGTTCTTCCTTTTCGGCCGCTAATCCTGCGACGTCAAAGGGACTCACCTGCCTTTGTAAGTGTTTCCTGCATCGCCGCAAGCTGCTGCCTGCTTTCCTCCAACTGGATCACTTCTTCTCACATCCTTTCGATTTTTCCTTGATAATATTTTTATAGCGCGCTAAGGCTTATTTATCCCTGCCGCAGCACTGCTTATACTTTTTGCCGCTGCCGCAGGGGCAGGGGGCGTTGCGGCTTATCTTTCCCTCTATGCGCTTGGGGCGTGCGGGGGAGTCGCCCCTCGTTTCGACCGGCTTTGCTACCTGCTGCCGCTGAGGAGCGCCGGCGGAGATCACCACATGGTAGAGGTTTCGGACGGTGCGCTCCCTTATGCCCTGCACCATCTCGTCGAACATATCGAAGCCCGCGTTGCGGTAGGCGATGACCGGATCCTTCTGGCCTATGGCCTGCAGGGATATTCCCTGGCGCAGCTGATCCATGGCGTCGATATGATCCATCCAGTGCTCATCTACCGCCCGGAGCAGCACTACGCGCTCAAGCTCCCGCATGTCTGCGTCCACGCCAAGCTGCGCCGCGGCCTGCATAAGGCCGTCTTCCTTGATCCGGTACGCCTTATGGGCAAAGTCCTTTACTGCGGACTGAAGCTTCTCTGCATCGGTGATTCCGGCTATATCCCTGCCGCAGTCCATTGCGGTTATGTTAAGTATCTCCGTGCGGAGGCCCTCCATATCCCATTCGGAGCTGGGGTGGGAGCCGGGGCAGAACTGGGCGCAGCGGAGGCTTACCGTCTCGTCCACCATCTCCATTATGGAATCGTGTATGTCCTCGCCCATGAGCACCCTGCGGCGCTGGCCGTAGATTATCTCCCTCTGGCGGTTCATTACGTCGTCGTACTGGAGGACGTTCTTGCGGATGTCGAAGTTATAGCTCTCTACCCTCTTCTGCGCCGCTTCGATCTGCTTTGTAAGTATCCCCGCCTCTATGGGGATATCTTCATCGGGGCTTATCTTCTGCATGAGGTCCCGTACCCGCTCGCCGCCGAAACGCTGCATCAGGTCGTCCTCCATGGATACATAGAACCTCGTTGAACCGGGGTCTCCCTGACGGCCGGCGCGGCCGCGGAGCTGGTTGTCTATACGTCGGGATTCATGGCGCTCCGTGCCTATTATATGCAGGCCGCCCACGGCCACCACCTGATCGTGCTCGGCGTCGGTATCTGCCTTGTATCTGGCGTATGCGTCGGCATACCTGCCCCGGGCAGCCAGTATTTCCTCGTCGTCCGTTTCGGCGTGTCCGGTCGCCTCCTCCACCATGCTCTCCTCCATGCCTTCGCGGAGCAGCTCCTGGCGTGCAAGGAAATCCGGGTTGCCGCCCAGCAGTATATCGGTACCTCGGCCGGCCATGTTGGTGGCTATGGTCACGTTGCCGTATTTACCGGCCTGGGCTACTATCTGCGCCTCGCGTGCGTGGAGCTTGGCATTCAGCACCTCATGCTTTATCCCCCTCATGTCCAGCATATGGGAAAGCATTTCGCTCTTTTCGACGGATATGGTTCCAACGAGGATAGGCCTACCGGTCTTGTGGACTTCCACTATCTCGTTCACCACAGCGTTAAACTTGGCCTTCTGGTTGGTATATACGATATCGTTGAGGTCCTTCCTGGCGAGGGGCTTATTTGTGGGTATCTCCACCACGTCAAGGTCGTATATCGCCTGAAACTCCTGCTCCTCCGTCTTGGCGGTGCCGGTCATGCCCGCCAGCTTCCTGAACATGCGGAAATAGTTCTGGAAGGTTATGGTGGCAAGGGTGCGGTTCTCCCGCTCTACCTTTACGCCTTCCTTTGCTTCGAGGGCCTGATGCAGCCCGTCGCTGTACCGCCTGCCCAGCATCAGCCTGCCGGTGAACTCGTCAACTATGAGCACCTTGCCGTCCTGCACTACGTAGTCCTTATCTCGCTCAAAGAGCGCGTGAGCCTTCAGCGCCTGCTGTATGTGGTGGTTCAGCTCGGAATACTCCTGCTTTGATATGTCGTCTATGCCGAAGAACCTCTCGGCCTTCTCCATGCCCCGGGCGGTAAGGGCTACGGTGCGCGCCTTTATGTCCGCCATATAGTCGCCGGACTCAGGCTGCTCCACGCCCATGAGCTGATCGGACTTGCTGAGCTTGACGATATTCTCGCCCCGCTCCAGACGGCATACGAATCTATCCGCCTTCTCGTACATATCCGTGGATTCCTCGCCGTGGCCGGATATGATAAGAGGGGTGCGGGCCTCATCGATCAGTATGGAGTCCACCTCGTCCACTATGGCGTAGTTGAGCTCCCGCTGCACCATCTGGGATTTGTAAACCACCATGTTGTCCCGGAGATAGTCAAAGCCGAACTCGTTGTTGGTGCCGTAGGTGATGTCGCAGGCGTAGGCCTCCCTTCGCTCGTCGTTGTCCTTTTCGTGTATTATGCAGCCCACGGTCATGCCGAGGAACTTATATATCTTGCCCATCCACTGGGCGTCGCGCTCCGCAAGGTAGTCGTTCACGGTGACTATATGCACGCCGTGGCCGGAGAGGGCGTTCAGATAGGCGGGCAGCGTCTCGGTTATGGTCTTGCCCTCGCCCGTCTTCATCTCGGCTATACGGCCCTGATGCAGCACTATGCCGCCCAGAAGCTGTACGTCGTAATGCCGCTGGCCTATGGTGCGCTTTGCGGCCTCGCGGACTACGGCGAATGCCTCCGGCAGCAGGTCATCCTCGGTCTCGCCGTTATTCAGGCGCGCCCTGAATTCATCTGTCTTGGCCCGAAGCTCCTTGTCCGTAAGGGCCTCCATGCTTCCCTCCAGCTCGTTTATCCTTTTTACCATGGGCATGAGCTTTTTAACCTGCGCCTCCGAGGTACTGCCCAGCAGTTTATCCAAGAATCCCATTATTTTCCTCCATAAGCCCGGCAAAAGGGCATTATACTTATGATTATATACTATTGCAGTATAGCATAAACTACGCTTCATTACAAATAAGGCGCAGTCTTTTTGCCATGCTTTTACAGTTTGTTTTATTTTGTTATGCCCCGTTCGGTGATATATTTAATTGAGGACTTCAATATGATCTTTAAGGAGGCGCATATATGTACTACCTTCTTATAATAGCCGGCGGGCTTATGACGATGGACACAATCTGGCTCTCCACCGTATGCAACGGCAACCTCGGCACCGCCCTTCCCGCAATAATGGGCGTGCCGCTGCTGCTCATAGGCCTGTTTAAAAGGTTCTTCATGCCCTGGTTCCGCACCCCTGCGGGACACCTTGTAAAGGTGCTGCTCATAGTCTGCTATTCGGCAGCCGTGGTGTTTTTCTGCTGCATGGGGGCAATGCTGGGCTCTGCCGCCCACAGGAAGGCGGATTACGGCAAGGACGTGCTCATCGTGCTGGGCTGCGCCGTACGCGGAGAGCGGGTATCCCTCACCCTCAAGCTCAGGCTGGACGCCGCGCTTGAGTATCTGGAGCACAGCCCAAATACCGCGGTGATAGTATCCGGCGGCAAGGGTGACGGCGAAAATATAAGCGAGGCGGAGGCCATGAAGCGATACCTGGTATCCCACGGCGTAGACGAAGGCCGCATAATAACGGAGGATAAGTCCACCAGCACATGGGAAAACTTCAAATTCTCCAAGGCGATACTCGACGAGCGCTTCCCCGGCGCTTCCGCCGCCTTTGTCACCACCAACTTTCACGTTTACCGGGCGGGGAGGGTAGCCATAATGAACGGCATTGAAGCTGAGGGCTACGGCGCAAAGGACGTATGGTACACCAAGCTAAACAACTACATGCGGGAAAGCATAGCGGTAGCCGTATACAGGCTCCGGGGGCTCCTCATATAGCCGAAGCAAAAAATGCCGTTCACAACGGCATTTTTTATTTGACTTTTACCCTGCGTGAATATAGACTAAATCATTATGGCTTTGCTGTTTTTGCAATAAATTTTTATTATATAGCGGGGAATTATTATGGACAATCTGACTGAAAGCTTCGGCGAGCTGGTGTTCAGCGACCGCGCCATGTCGGAGCGCATGAGCGGCGAGGCTTACGCCGCCCTCAAGGACGCTATCCGCTCCGGAGAACCACTGGACATAAACGTGGCAAACGCAGTGGCAGACGCAATGAAGGCATGGGCGCTGGAAAAGGGCGCCACCCACTACACCCACTGGTTCCAGCCGCTGACAGGCGTGACCGCGGAGAAGCACGAGGGCTTCATTGGCTGCGGCCGGGATGGCAGTGCCATCATAGAGTTTTCCGGCAAGGAGCTCATAATGAGCGAGCCTGACGCCTCAAGTTTCCCCTCAGGCGGCCTCAGGCCCACCTTTGAGGCCAGAGGCTACACCGCATGGGATCCCACCAGCCACGCATTCATAAAGGACGCCACGCTGTGCATACCCACTCTGTTCTTCTCTTACGGCGGAGACGCTCTGGATAAAAAGACCCCTTTGCTGCGCTCCATGGACCTCATCAACCGGGAATGCCTTCGCATACTCAAGCTGTTCGGCCACGAGGATGTGAAGAAGGTCATATCCACCTCCGGCGCAGAGCAGGAGTATTTCCTTGTGGAAAAGTCCCTTTACGACCAGAGGCCGGATCTCGTCCTCTGCTCCCGCACCCTCTTTGGGGCAAAATCCCCGAAGGGGCAGGAGATGGACGATCACTATTATGGCGCCATATCCCCCCGGGTAAGCTATTTCATGCGGGATCTTGACACCGAGCTTTGGCAGCTGGGCGTATTCGCCAAGACGGAGCACAAGGAAGTGGCTCCCGGCCAGTACGAGCTGGCGCCGGTATTTGCAGACTCCAACACCGCTACGGACCACAACCAGCTGGTGATGGAAATAATGAAAAAGACCGCACTCCGCCACGGCATGGTATGCCTGCTGCACGAGAAGCCCTTCGCCGGGCTCAACGGCTCCGGAAAGCACAACAACTGGTCGCTCTCCACGGATACCGGCATGAACCTGCTGGCCCCCGGCAAATCCCCCAAGGATAATCTGCAGTTTTTGCTTTTCCTTGCGGCCATAATAAAGGCTGTCGACGAGCATCAGGATCTCCTGCGCGTTTGCTGCGCTGCCGCCAGCAACGACTGCCGCCTGGGAGGCTTTGAAGCGCCCCCCGCAATAGTCTCCATGTTCCTCGGGGACACCCTCTACGACCTGCTCACCTCAATAGAGCACAAGGAGGAATACGAGGAGGGCGGCGACAGGATACTTGAAAGCGGCGTATGCACGGTGCCGAGGCTCCGCATAGACACCACCGACCGCAACCGCACCTCCCCCTTCGCCTTCACCGGCAACAAGTTCGAGTTTCGAATGCTGGGCAGCAGCCAGAGCATAGCCGACGCCAACACCGTCATAAACACCATAGTGGCGGAGGCCCTGTCGGAATTCGCCGAGCGCCTCGAAAGGGCAGAGGACTTCCGCCGTGAAGCCTTCAGAATAATACGCCACACCATGCGGGATCACAAGCGCATACTGTACAACGGCAACAACTACAGCGAAGAATGGATAAAGGAAGCGGAAAGCCGCGGCCTTGCCCATCTGCCCACCACTGTGGACGCCATGCACTGCTTCATAAGCGAAAAGAACATCTCCCTTTTCACCAGATGGGGCATATATACCGAGCGTGAAATGCGCTCAAGGTACGATATATCCCTCGAGAACTACGCAAAGCTCATACGCATCGAGGCCAGCACCATGCTCAGCATGGCACAGCGCAGCATACTCCCCGCCGTAATAGGCTACGAGAGCAAAATCGCCGAGGCCGTATCGGCAAAGGATAGGCTCGGCGTACCCAACGATGCGGAATATGCGCTTTTGAAGGGCCTCTCCGCAGGCGTCAACGCTCTGCACAAGCGCATAGGCGGCCTGTTCGACACGATAGCCGCGATGCCAAAGGATAACTCCGAGGCCGCCGAATACTGCCGCGACAAGCTGCTGCCCGCCATGGGCTCGCTCCGGGAGGCGGCAGACGCTCTGGAGACCATCACCGCCAAGGAATACTGGCCCTTCCCCGGCTACGAGGATCTGCTGTTCAATCTCTGATCGCAGCGGATATTACAGTGTCCTTCCATGTGTTTTTTCGCTGGAAGAACACTGTTTTTCTTTGGCGCACATGTGATTTTTTTAACGGCAAAAGCTTAATTATTTTGTATGCACCGCGTCGATTTGTTATTTTATAATGTTGACATTCGGGACTATGAGAATTATTATAAGGGCAGGCGGAGGAAGATGTCCGCCAGTCTTATCGCGCTCATTTTAGAATATAAGTTTCCCTGCCGTTTGCAGGGCAAATAAGCAATATTTATAAATCGTGGAGGTAACAATTTAATGAACGCTTACATCGAGTCCGTAATCGAAAAGTGCAAAAAGCGCGACGGTAACGAGAAAGAATTCATTCAGACCGTAGAAGAAGTTCTGCGTTCTCTTGAGACCGTTATCGAGCAGCACCCCGAATACGAGAAGGCAGCCCTTCTTGAGCGCCTCGTAGAGCCCGAGCGCACTATCGAGTTCCGCGTTGTTTGGGTAGACGATGCCGGTAAGGTAAACGTAAACCGCGGCTACCGCGTACAGTTCAACAGCGCCATCGGCCCCTACAAGGGCGGCCTGCGCTTCGCTTCCCACGTAAATCTTTCCGTTATGAAGTTCCTCGGCTTCGAGCAGACCTTCAAGAACAGCCTGACCTCTCTGCCCATGGGCGGCGGTAAGGGCGGTTCCGATTTCGATCCCAACGGCAAGAGCGATGCAGAAATCATGCGTTTCTGCCAGGCCTTCATGACCGAGCTCTATCGCCACATCGGTCCCAGCGTTGACGTTCCCGCCGGCGATATCGGCGTAGGCGGCCGCGAGATAGGCTATCTGTTCGGCCAGTATAAGCGCATTCGCGGCGCTTACGAGAACGGCGTCCTCACCGGCAAGGGCCTCAGCTACGGCGGCTCCCTGATCCGTCCCGAGGCTACCGGCTTCGGCGCTATCTACTATGTATGCGAAGTCCTCAAGCATGAGCATGACACCATCGAGGGCAAGACCATCATAATGTCCGGCTTCGGCAACGTTGCATGGGGCATCGCCACCAAGGCCTCCCAGCTGGGCGCAAAGGTCGTTACCCTTTCCGGCCCCGACGGCTACTGCTACGATCCCGACGGCATCTGCACCCAGGAAAAGCTGGACTATATGCTGGAGATGCGCGCCTCCGGCCGCAACAGGGCTCAGGACTATGCTGACAAGTTCGGCGTAAAGTTCGTCCCCGGCAAGAAGTCCTGGGAGGTCAAGGGCGACATCTGCATGCCCGCCGCATATCAGAACGAGATCGGTATGCCCGAAGCTGAGCAGATCCTTGCCAACGGCACCAAGTACTACATCGAAGTTGCCAATATGCCCACCACCAACGAAGCTCTGTTCTTCCTTATGGGCAAGGGTCTCGTAGTAGCTCCCTCCAAGGCCGTCAACGCCGGCGGCGTAGCCACCTCCGGTCTGGAAATGAGCCAGAACTCCGAGCGTCTCGCCTGGAAGGCCGAGGAAGTTGATTCCCAGCTCCATCACATCATGACCAACATTCATGCCGCCTCCGCCAAGGCAGCTGAAGAGTGCGGTCTGGGCTACAACCTGGTAGCAGGCGCCAACATCGCCGGCTTCAAGAAGGTTGCAGACGCCATGATGGCTCAGGGCCTTGTCTGATTTAAAGCTTAGCTTTTCGGAGAAGCGGGTTCCCCGCTTCTCCGATTTTTTTACGCATTTCACCTTCAGGAGGATTTATGGACAGCTGCTACGTTACACCAAAGGAAGACATGCATAAGGGGGCGTACATCATAGCCGACCCACACAAGGGCTTACGCGACGGGGCGCTGCTTTTTGACGCTGCCCAGGAGGAGCTTGCCAGGAAGGCCGCCATGTACCTCGCCGTCCAAGGGATCGCCCTGCGGCTCATAAGGGTGGACGACTTTGAGCGGTTCATGGCTCAGGAGCAGGAGTATAGGAACAGGCTGTTAGGGGGCTTCCCGGCCGCCGTCATCAAAAATGTGAGCTGGGCGGAAGCGCTTGGCATAAATGCAGCCCGGGGCGAAACGCCCGCCGAGCTTGCCAGCGCCGTAAAAGAGGCTATATTGAAGTAGAAGGGCCAAAAGCCCTGTTCAATCTTTTTTAATACCTACTTTACCGATTGTACACTTAATCTGCATTTTCTCGCCACATTTTGCTGGTAATATAACAATCACAGAAGGAAAGAACTTGCAGATAGTAACTCCATCCATAAAGATTTCTCCCCCTAAAAACAAAAAGCCGGCTTAGTCCACCGGCTTTTTGTTTTTTGATTTTCTGTTTTGTACACGGTTTGTTAATAGTTACTTTACCGATCGTACATGAATTCTGCATTTTTCCGCCGCAATCTTCGTGTATTATAATAATCGCAGAAGGGAAACCGATGCAAGATAATAACTCCATCCATAAGATTTCTCCCCCTAAAGCAAAAAGCCGGCTTAGTCCACCGGCTTTTTGTTTTATTTATTTTTCGTACAGCGGCAGCACCTTATCCGGCGCTATGCCCACTTCCTTGGGGGCGCTATACGGCTCGCGCCTTTGCAGCTTTACCCAGAGGAGCATTTTTTTATCCCCTTGGCACGCGAACGTGAAGGGCTGCGTCAGCTCGAAGGGGTCCTCTATTGGCTGCCCGCAGACTATAGCATACCTGTTATGGCGTTCCTCCTCAAGTATGTCGTGCTCCCGCACGCCGACGGCGCAAAGCCCGTCGTGAAGCTCCGCCGCGGTGCTGAGGGTAACGCCCCAGTCTACGGCATAAAGCTGGTGCTCTCCCCGTTTTTCCGCCCTTGATATGTTTTTGCAGCCGGTAAGCCTTGCGGCGGCTACGGTATGGGGATCCTCGAAAAGCTCCTTTGTTGGGCGCGGAGGGGTCGTACTTCCTTTATCCATCACAGCGATACTCCGGCAAAGTCTGTAAGCCTCGTCCCTGCTGTGTGTCACCAACAGGACCGGGCCGCCGTAGCTTTTGAGCAGCTCCCGCATCTCCGCCTGAAGCCGCTCCCTAAGATATATATCCAACGCCGAAAATGGCTCGTCCAGCATCAGAAGCCTTGGCTTGTTCACCAGTATCCTGCCCAGCGCCGCCCGCTGCTGCTGGCCGCCTGAAAGCTGGTATGGCCTGTGCTTTTCCAGCCCCTGAAGGCCCATCACGGCTATCATATCGTCCGCCTCTTTTACCCGCTGAGCTTTATCAGGCTGGTTCCTGAGGCCGCAGAGTATATTTTGCCTGAGAGTCATATTGGGAAACAGGGCGTAATTTTGAAAAAGATAACCCACCCTGCGCTGCTGGGGGTGAAGGTCTATGCGCTTTCTGCTGTCGTAGAGTACCACGCCGTCCAGCTCTATGTGTCCGCTGTCCGGCCGTTCTATGCCTGCGATGCACTTAAGTGTCATGCTCTTGCCGCAGCCGGAGGAGCCCAGTATGCCCGTGACTCCCTCCCCCGCTTCCAGCTGTGCGGAAAGGCTGAAGGAACCAAGCCGCTTTTTTATGTCAACTATAAGGCTCATGCTCTGCCTCCCTTGGTTCTGCGCTCCAGCATGTTGACTATGAGCAGCACCACGGCGGATATGCCGAGGTTCACCATAACCCAGAAGAAGGCCCCCGCCTCGTCATTCGTCCGCCACAGCTGGTAAACCGTGGTGGATATGGTGGCGGTGCGGCCGGGGGTGTAGCCTATGAGCATGCTTGTTGCGCCATATTCGCCCAGCGCCCGCGCAAAGGCAAGCACCGTGCCCGCCAGTATGCCCTGGCGGCAGTAGGGCATGCGTATGTGCCAGAATATGTATGTATTTGAAAGGCCGAGGGTCTGAGCGGAATACGCCAGGGTATCGTCAAAGCTCTCGAAGGCTCCCCGGGCAGTGCGGTACATGAGCGGGAACGCCACAACCGCAGCAGCCAGCACGCCGCCGTACCACGTCATTATGAACTTTATGCCGTACTGGGCAAGGAATATGCCCAGGGGGCGCTTCGCGCCGAACACGAGAAGTATGAAATAGCCAACCACCGTCGGCGGCAGCACCATTGGCAGAGTCAGTATGACGTCCAGTATGCCCTTTACGGCGCGGGGAAGCCTTGCCACATAATAAGCTGCAAAAATGCCCGCAAAAAACACCAGCACGCAGCTTATTGCGGCTATTCTAAGAGAATTGTAAAGCGGATACCAATCCATAGCTTACGCCACGGAAGCGAAGCCTACCGCCTCGAATACCTTCATGGCTTCATCGGTCTGGAGGTATGCCAGGAACTCCTTGGCAGCCTCCTGATTCTTGCTCACGTTCAGCACGGCGGCGGGATAAATGACCTGGCCGCACATTTCCTTTGTGGCGTAATCCACGGGAGTGAGCCCTGCGCTGAAGGCATCGGTGCAGTATACAACGCCGCAGTCGACGGAAGCTTCAGTTACCTGAGTAGTGACTTCCTTTACGTTGGTGCCGTAGGTGATAACGCCGTCCTTGGCCAGCTTCTCTTCGTCAAGGCCGTAGAAAGCGAGTATCTTTTGGGTGTACTGGCCAACGGGAACGTCGCTGTTGCCCATCGCCATAAGAACAGAGCCCTCCTTCAGCTTATCGGCCAGGTCGTCAAAGCTCTTGATGTCCTTGGGGTTGCCCTCGGGTACGCACAGAGTGACCCTGTTCTCAAGCAGGTTTATGCGGGTGCCCTCAAGCACGAAGTCCAGCTTGTCGGTGTTCACTTCTGGGTCGGCGGTGATGTCGAGCTGATTCATCTGCTTCTGGCCAGCGGAAATGAACAGGTCGCACTCGGCGCCTTCCTGTATCTGGGTCTTCAGGGTACCGGAGGAATCGAAGTTATAGGTAAGCGTCACGTTGGGCGCCTTGGCCTTATACAGCTCCGCTATCTGGTTCATGGTCTCCGTCATTGAGGCGGCGGCGAATACTATCAGCTCCACGGGCTCCGCCTCGGGAACGGTCTCTTCGGGCGCAGCCGTCTCCTCGGTGGCGGGGGCGGGTTCATCGGCTGCGGGGGCGGCGCAGGCGGTAAGGCTAAGCACCATTGCGGCAGCAATCAATAATGCAAAAAGCTTCCTCATCTCTCATTTCTCCTTTTGTATTTAAATAAAGTATATACAAAACACCTTCGCGTCCGTATCATGCGCCCTTGCCGAAGCCGCAGTTGGGATAGTGGCAGACCTTGCAGTTGAGGCAGAGGCCGCCGTTGCCGAGGCCGCTGAGCAGCTCCGCTGTCACCGGCTCATCCGCGAGAAGATAGGGCAGCACTATGTCAAATATGGTGCGTTTGGCGTACATAACACAGCCCGGAAGGCCGCATACCGGTATTCCGTTTTCATTGTATGAAAGCAGGAACATTGCTCCGGGCAGCACCGGCGCGCCGTATGTAACAACACGTCCGCCGCTGTTGCGTATGGCGAGAGGCGTCCGGTCGTCCGGGTCCACGCTCATACCCCCGGTGCATATGACCATCTCTGCCCCATCCGCTATCATCTGCTTTATGGCGGCGGTAATAGCCCTGTCGTCATCGCCCGGTGTGGAGTGGGCTATCATGTGGCAGCCGTATTCCCCCATTTTTTCATCTATAACCGGAGTGAACGTGTCCTGTATTATGCCCTTCAGCACCTCGCTGCCGGTAGTCACCACGCCGTATTTCTTGGGCTTTATGGGCAGAAGGCGGAGTATGGGCTTATCCCCCGCCGCGGCTTTCGCCCGCTCCATTGCCTGCTTTTCTATTACGAGGGGTATTATCCTCGTTCCGCAGAGCTTATCTCCCGCCTTTACCGGAAAGCCTGAGGAGCGTGTGGCTATCATCATTCGGCCTAAGGAATTCACCTCCCTGAGCTTTTGGATATCCGCTATGAACAGCCCGTCTATATCCGCTATCAGCTCTATCTTGCCCTCTTTGGGCTCCGTGGGGTGCATATTTTCCCCCATACATATATCCCGGAGTACCTCCGCCGCGTCGTTTTCATGCAGGGTATTTTCGTCGCTCTCCCATACGTAGAGGTGCTCCTTGCCTACGCTGAGCAGCACGGGGATATCTTCTTGTCGGACTATGTGTCCCTTGCGGAACACCGCGTCCTTTGTAACTCCTTTTATTATCTGGGTTATGTCGTGGCACAGCACGCAGCCCACGGCGTTCTCTGTTCTGACAAGCTTCATGTGTTTCTTCCTCTGACATCGTGTTTTCGTTATTCTCACTTATAAATAACGTATAATCAAATTATACACCAAGCGTTTGGGATTTGCAAGTATATCGGTTGTATTCGACGATGGGCCGTGCTACAATTGAATATAATAATAATCTCCGGGGTGCCTGAATGACAGACAGTTTTGGCCGCAATATCAACTATCTTCGCGTATCCTTGACGGACAGGTGCAACCTGCGCTGCCGCTACTGCATGCCGGAAAAGGGCATTGACAAAAAATCCCACAGGGATATCCTCAGCCTCGAGGATATATATGAGATAATCCGGACCGCCGTAGAAATGGGCTTCAGCAAGGTACGCCTTACAGGGGGCGAGCCTCTGGTGCGGAAGGGCGTAATCGAACTTTGCCGCAGCATAAGCGGGCTTTCCGGAGTGAAGGATTTTGCCATGACCACCAACGGCCTGCTGCTGCCGGAGATGGCAAGAGAGCTTAAGGCCGCAGGATTGATGCGGTTGAACATAAGCCTCGACACTCTGGATCCCGATAAGTATCATCAAATAACCAGGATAGGCAGCCTTGACGACGCCCTCGCCGGCATAGCCGCCGCGGAGGAGGCCGGCTTTACAAATATCAAGCTGAACACAGTTCTCATAGGCGGCTTTAACGACTGCGAGATACCCCGCCTTGTAGAGCTTACCAAGCAAAAGTCCTATCAGGTGCGCTTCATAGAGCTCATGCCCATTGGCCATACTTACCCATTTGACAGGGAAGCGTATTTGCCCATGCGCACCGTTCTGGAGAGAGTTCCGGAGCTTGAGCCCGTTCAGAGCGACGGCGGCGTAGCCCGGCTTTACAGGCTGCCCGGCGCAAAGGGCACGGTAGGGCTCATAAGCCCCCTCAGCGACCACTTTTGCTCCGGCTGCAACAGGCTGAGGCTTACGGCGGACGGCTGCCTCAAGCCCTGCCTGCACTCTGCCGAGGAGATACCCCTAAGGGGACTTCACGGCGATGCGCTGAAGGAGCGGATAGAATTTGCCGTATCCCGCAAGCCGGAGCGCCACTGCGCCCTTTCCTATTCTGACAGATCCGGGTCTGCCCGCGACATGAACCGTATAGGAGGATAACATGGAATTCACCCACTTTAACCATCAGGGCCGGGCCCGCATGGTAGACGTGTCCGAAAAGGCGGATACCCTCCGCACCGCCACAGCCAAAGCCCGCGTGCTTCTCAATGCCGATACCTACGCACTCGTAAAGTCCGGCGGCATAAAAAAGGGGGATGTGCTCACCACCGCACAGATAGCCGGCATAATGGGCGCAAAACGCACCCCGGACGTTATACCCATGTGCCATCCCATAGCCCTGACCGGCGCAGACATATGCTTTGAGCTGGACGACGAAAACCACACAATAGACATATTCGCCACGACGAAATGCACCGGCCCCACAGGCGTTGAGATGGAGGCCATGACGGCAGCAAGCATAGCCGCCCTGACAGTTTACGATATGTGCAAGGCGGCGCAGCGGGATATAATTATTGAAAGCATTTGCCTATTGCGCAAGGCGGGGGGAAAATCCGGTGAGTTCAGGAGGAAGGAATAATATGGAAAACCGTTACACCGCGGCAGTGATAACCGTAAGCGACAAGGGCTTTGCCGGGCTCAGGGAGGATACCTCCGGACCGGCCCTCGTCAAGCTGCTCAGAGAGGACGGCTACGAAGTCATAAGCACCTCTCTCGTACCGGACGACATGGAAAAGATAATGACCGAGCTCACCATATGCGCCGACAGGCTAAGTCCCTGCCTTATCGTCACCACCGGCGGCACAGGCTTCTCCAGGCGAGACATCACCCCCGAGGCCACAAAGGCCGTCATACAGCGGGAGGTCCCCGGCATACCCGAGGCCATGCGGGCCGAATCCATGCGCATAACTCCCCGGGGCTGCCTTTCGCGGGAGGCTGCGGGAATTCGGGGGGATACTCTTATAATCAACTGCCCCGGCAGCGAAAAGGCGGCGAAGGAATGCCTTACTGCGGTGCTGCCCGCCCTGAAGCACGGCATACAGATGCTGCGCGGCTGGTCGGGGGAATGCTCTTCCCACAACGGCCATGAGCATAAGGAGCGTCATCAGAATGGCTAAGATAATTGCGGTCTGCATATCCGAAAAGAAGGGCACACAGAAACACGAGGTGCCGGAAATACTGCTCAAAGTGGACCACGGCATAGTGGGCGACGCCCATGCCGGCAACTGGCATCGCCAGGTGAGCCTGCTGGGCGCCGAGAGCGCAGCCAAGGTGCAGGAGAAGATAAGCTTCAAGCTCACCCCCGGCGCATTCGCCGAAAACATACTCACCGAAGGCATATGTCTCTATGAGCTGCCGGTGGGAACGAGGCTCAGGCTGGGCCCAGATGCCATATGCGAGGTTACCCAGATAGGCAAGGAGTGCCATTATGACTGCGCCATACGCAAGGCGGCAGGGGACTGCGTCATGCCGCGGGAGGGCATATTCGTAAAGGTGCTCAAGGAGGGCTCCGTAAAGCCCGGAGACGAGCTGGAGATAATAATAGATAAACAGTAAATTAAAAAGGAGCCATACGGCTCCTTTTTTGCTAAAACAGCTGATAATACAGTCCATGCTGCGTGCAGTACCATATAAGCCTGCCGTGGGCAATCCATGGCAGTCTCGCCTGCATATCCCATTCGGGATACAGCCTCTTCATATAGACGCCATCGCCTGTGACTATGGCGGCGAAGGCGATAAAGTGTTCCTTTTCCATAGGGTGGTTCGAGGTTATATACCAGTCGTTTTCTATCTTTTCCATGCTCAGCCTATCACACTCCGCCTTTTTGGCCCCAGCAGGCAAAAGCTTCTTGCCGCAGCAGCTTATGGAAGCCTCCGCCTCCGCTGTAATTATGTTGCCGCAATCCGGGCAAACGTAAAACTTGAGCTTCTTCATATTCCCTCCGTTAGCATCCTTAGGAGCCATATCTCCAGCGATGAGGCTTTCCAGCTCCGCCCCCAGCAATTCTGAAATCCGGGGCAGCAGCGATATATCCGGGCATCCCAGCCCCCTTTCCCACTTGGATACCGCCTTGTCGCTGACATGCAGCCTGTCCGCAAGCCCTGCCTGAGTGTAGCCCTTTTCCTGACGCAGCCTTCTGATAAGTTTCCCTGTCTTTTCGCAATCCATGCTTTCTTCACCTCACGGTATGATTTTATCAGAGCCGCCGCGTCCTCACAATAAACGCACCGTAGAGTTAATGAAAAAAGGGGCGGATATTTCCGCCCCTTCGCTTTAAAGCCTTATTATTTCCCGGCATTCCTGTTCATGATGGCCACCAGCGCCCATATGGCGCAGATCACGGCAAACACGCCGAGAATGCCCTTGCCCAGCACCGGCAGCACGTTTACCAAAGCCTGAGGGTCAAAATGCAGATCAAACATACTTCTTCCTCCTTTACATGCCCGCTATGACGTTCTCTATGAGGGTTATGACCAATCCGCCGGCTATTACCGATGCTATCTGGCCGCTGACATTTGCGCCTGCAGCGTGCATCAGCAGGAAGTTGCCCTGATCCTCCTCGCGCCCCATCTTATGCACTACCCTGCTGGACATGGGGAATGCCGATATGCCGGCTGCACCTATCATGGGGTTGATCTTGTTTTTGGAGAACAAGTTCAGCACCTTGGCGAACATCACGCCGCCCACCGTGTCGAATATAAACGCAACAAGACCCAGCGCCAGTATCACCAGCGTCTCAAGGGTGACAAACATCTCAGCCTTCATGCGGAAGGAAACGGACAGGCCCAGCACAAGTGTGATGAGATTTGCAAGATCCTTTTGCGCGGTCTCTGACAGGCTGCCAAGCACGCCGCATTCACGTATAAGGTTGCCAAACATCAGGAAGCCTATAAGCTCCGCGCTCTTGGGGGCTATGGTGCCTGCTATGACTGTAACGGATATAGGGAACAGTATGCGGGTGGTCTGAGACACCGCCTTGGGATTGTAGGGCATGCGTATGCGCCGCTCCTTTTGTGTGGTGCAGAGCTTTATCACAGGCGGCTGGACTATGGGCACCAGCGCCATATAGCTGTATGCCGCCACCATTATGGCTCCCTGATAGTTGGACTTGAAGTAGTTCGCCACATATATGCTGGTGGGACCGTCCGCAGCACCTATTATGGCTATGCTTGCGGCGTCCTTCAGCTCAAAGCCCAGCAGCACCGCCATTCCAAGAGTAAAGAATATACCAAACTGAGCCGCCGCGCCAAAGAGCATCATCTTTGGGTTGGAAAGCAAAGGCCCAAAGTCTATCATGGCGCCTATGCCTATGAACAGCAGCAGCGGGAAAAGTTCGGTCGCTATGCCCGCGTTGAACATCGTCTCTATGGCCTCGGTATTCACAAAGGGCAGATTTACGAGTATCGCCCCAAAGCCCATGGGCAAGAGCAGCGCAGGCTCCATCTCCCGCTTTATCGCGCACCATATAAGGGCGCAGCCTATTACGATCATAACTCCCTGCTGCCAGGTAAAGTTCAGCACATTCCCGAAAAGCTCATTGAAAAGCTGCATCGGCGTTCCTCCTTAGTCGTTTTATTTTATAAGTAACACTTATAGTTGCCGGACTTGTTATTACTTTTCGCAAAAATGGGCATAAGCCAATTTTCCCAGCATTCACCTATATAAAATGCCTGTTTTGCGCGAAAGTCAACCATAACCCCTTCCTATATCACAACTTTTAGCATTATATTCTATGGAAGTTCTTTTGTAAACAGTAATTATGCATTTTCTTAAATATTATTCCGTTAAAATACCGCCATAGTCCTGCAAAAGTTATAATGCATAACATCATTGCATAATTATGCTGCATATTAGCTTAAAAAATGCATTTCCGGATGTATTTATGCACATTTTATCAAAATAATTTTATATTTTTGCATTTTAGGTATTTACAAACCGGATTTTATGCGTATAATAAATCATGTGCTCAGCAAGAGAGCACACCGCTGAATAAGTAAAATAAATTTTTTAAAATTGGAGGATACATTCAATGAAGAAACTGTTTGCGCTGGCCCTCGCGGCCCTGATGGTACTGTCCATGGCGGCCTGCTCCGCACCCGCCGCAGAGGAAACCGCCGCCCCCGCTACCGAGGCTCCTGCCGCCGAAGCTGCCGAAGCCCCCGCCGAGGAAGGCCCCGTAATGAAGAAGATCAAGGAAAGCGGCAAGCTGGTTGTAGGCACCGAAGCCCAGTACGCCCCCTATGAGTTCAAGGATCTGGACGCCAACTTCGCAGGCTGCGATATGTGGCTCGCACAGCAGATAGCCGATGCCCTGGGCGTAGAGCTCGAGGTAGTCGATATGAGCTTTGACGGCATAATCCCCGCCGTTCAGTCCAGCCAGGTGGATATAGGCATAGCCGCCTTCACCGTTACCGAGGAGAGGGCACAGGTCATCGACTTCTCCGAAGTATATGAGAAGAGCCCCCAGGCCGTTATAGTAAAGAAGGGCAACGAAGCCACCTACTCCACCAAGGAGAGCTTCGCAGGCCAGAAGGTGGGCGCACAGAAGGGTACCGTGCAGTCCCTGCTCATCAAGAACGTGCTGACCGGCAGCGAGCTGTTCGAGCTTGACAAGTACCCTGAGTTGGGCATGGAGGTTGCCGCCGGCAACATCGCCGCTCTGGTAGTTGACTCCGCGGTCGCAGACGCTCTCATCAAGAGCAATCCCGAGCTGGCTCTCGCTGAATTTGAGTTTGACCCCAACGAGGTAAACTACGGCAAGGCCGCCGTCATCGCAAAGGGCAACGAGGACTTCGTAGCCGCCGTAAACGAAGTGATTACCAAGGTCGCCTCTGACGGTTCCTTCCAGAAGGCATATGACGACGCGGTAGCCCTCGCGGACTCCATGGGTCTTGAGATGGACTAAAGTCCGGAAAAGCTCACCATACCGGCCGTGCCCGAGGCCTGACCGCCCCGGGTTCGGCTTTTCCAGTTAAGCAAGCTAAAAAGAAAGGCGGCTCGCACTAATGGCAGCACTTATAGCATTTCTGACACGGATGTGGACCCTGTTCACAAGATATAATACCTTCTTTGCGGAGGGCATAAAGAACACCCTCATCATCGCCTTCTTCTCCGTGCTGCTCGGCACAGTATTCGGTACCCTCATGGCGATGCTCCGCATGAGCAAGGTAAAGCCCCTGCGCTACCTTGCCACCGCATACATCGAGTTCATACGGGGCACCCCGCTTATGGTTCAGCTCATGTTCATATTCTACGGCCTGCCCATGACCGGCATAAAGCTGCCGGATATATCCTGGATACCCAACTTTTCCCGCTTCGCCGCCGGCATAGTCGCCATGAGCATGAACAGCTGCGCCTATGTTGCCGAAATAATACGTTCAGGCATACAGGCGGTGGATCACGGCCAGACCGAGGCCGCAAGGAGCCTGGGCTTCCGGCAGTCCCAAACCATGACCATGGTGGTGCTGCCACAGGCGGTAAAGAATATACTGCCGGCTCTGGGCAATGAATTCGTGACCGTGATAAAGGAAAGCTCCATAGTGTCGGTCATTGGCATAGCTGACCTCATGTTCCGCAGCAAGGATGTTATCGCCGTGACCTACATAAGCCTCGAAACGCTTGCCATTGCCGCCATACTCTACTTCATAATGACCTTCATAAGCGGCAGGTTCGTATCCCTCATGGAAAGGAAGATGTCCAATGGAACAAAGTAGCCCCATGATACAGGTAAACCATCTCTGTAAGTCCTTCGGCAGTCTGGAGGTATTGAAGGATATATCCACCACCTTCGAGTGGGGCAGCGTAGCCGCCATAATAGGCCCCTCCGGCGGCGGCAAAAGCACCTTCCTCAGGTGCCTTAACCTTCTGGAAAAGCCCACCAGCGGGGAGATAATATTCGACGGCGTAAACATCTGCGACAAAAGGACAGACATAAACCTGCACCGCCAGAAGATAGGCATGGTGTTCCAGCAGTTCAACCTTTTCAATAATATGAACGTGCTCAGGAACCTCACCGCCGCCCCGGTAAAGATAAAGGGGATGTCTCCCGCCGAGGCCGAGGAAAAGGCGGTAAAGCTGCTCACCCGGGTCGGCCTTGCAGACAAGCTCACTGCCTACCCTGCCCAGCTTTCGGGCGGACAGAAGCAGCGGGTGGCAATAGTCCGCGCGCTCATGATGAATCCCGAGGTGATGCTGTTTGACGAGCCCACCTCAGCCCTCGATCCCGAAATGGTAGGCGAGGTTCTGGACGTTATGAAGGCCCTCGCCGACGACGGCATGTCCATGATAGTCGTTACACATGAGATGCGCTTCGCCCGCGAAGTCAGCGACCGCACCATATTTCTTTCAGATGGCATAATCGAAGAGGATAAGCCTTCCCATGAGCTCTTTGCCAACCCCGAGAGCCCGCGCCTTGTGAGCTTCCTTTCAAAGGTGCTGTAGCTTAAAAGCAGCAAATGCCCGAAAACCGCCTTTCGGGCATTTTTCCATATAGGGCCTCATCTGGTATAATACGCAAAAGCACACCTTGGAGGGTAAACACATGACGGTCACAGAACGGCTTTTCACCTTACAGGATACAAAATACCGGGATTTTTCCGCAAGGCTGACGCCAAATATAAGCAAAGACGCCGTAATAGGCGTGCGCGCCCCGGCCATCAGAGCCTTGGCAAAGGAGCTTTACGGCACAGACGAGGCAGCCCGGTTTATGGCGGAGCTTCCCCATAAATACTTCGACGAAAACAACCTCCACGGGGCGCTGATATGCCGCATCAGGGACTATGCTTCGGCGATGGCCGAAACCGAGCGCTTCCTGCCGTATATCGACAACTGGGCGGTATGCGACATGCTGAGCCCAAAGGTATTTGCCAAGCACCGCGGTGAGCTCTATGAAAAGATAAAACAGTGGACGGCCTCCCGCGAGACCTACACCGTACGCTTCGGCATCGGCATGCTGATGGAGCATTTTCTGGATAAAGACTTCACCCCGAAGGCGCTGGAACTTGCGGCTGATATCCGCAGCGAGGAATACTATATCAACATGATGACGGCATGGTTTTTCGCTACAGCCCTCGCCAAGCAGTACGAGGCGGCCCTTCCCTATATAGAGGACCGCCGACTGGACGCCTGGACCCACAACAAGGCCATACAAAAATCCATCGAAAGCAGAAGGATAACCGACGGACAAAAGGCTTATCTTCGCTCACTGAAGCTAAAATAAAGGAGCAGCATGAAAGACTACACCCTGAAATACGGCAAGGGCAGCGTCACCTTCGCCCTTGATGAAGCACACGTTACAGAGCTTTACGGCACCCCCGTTCCAAAGATCGACGATATAAGGGCCGCTCTTTACGCGACGCTTAGTTCGCCGGTCAGTCACGAGCCTCTGGAATCCTGGGTAAATCCAGGAGATAAGGTGGCGCTCATAGTCAGCGACATGTCCCGCTTCTGGATGAGGCAGGATCTTGTGGTGCCCCACATAATCAGCTATCTGACCGATAAGTGCGATGTGAACCAAAACAACATCACCATAATAATCGCCAACGGCACTCACCCGGGCGGCGACGAAAATGAACTGCGTACTCTGGTGACGGACGGCGTTTACGACAGGATCAGGGTAGTAAACCACGACTGTCAGGCAAAGGACCTTGTCTATATAGGCACCACCTCCCTCGGTACGGAGGTGCGCATAAACCCCATCGCTGCAAATGCAGACAAGGTGATAATGCTGGGCGCCTGCACCTACCATGTAATGGCTGGGTATGGCGGCGGCCGCAAGAGCATATTGCCCGGCATAAGCGGCCTCGAAACCATACGGCAGAACCATCTGCACTCACTGGACCTGCTCGCCCCCCGCTCTAATCCACTCATAGGCAACGGGGTGACCGACGGCAATCCCCTCAACGAGGACATGTGCCAGGCAGCGGCTATGGTAAAGAACCTTTTCGGCATAAACCTGGTCACGAACGCGGATATGCAGCTTGCCCATATAATCTCGGGCGATCCCATGAAGTCATGGCAGCTGGCATGCCATAGGGTGGACGAGATATACAGGGTGCCAATAGTCAAAAAGGCGGACGTGATAATCACCAGCTGCGGCGGCTATCCCAAGGATATGTCCCTTTATCAGGGTACAAAGATCATAGACAACGTGGAAAGCGGCCTGAACGCCGGCGGCACGCTGATAGTGCTGATGGAGGCCGTGGAGGGCGGAGGCCCCGCCCAGTATTTCGACTGGCTTAAGCCACTTAAAGAAGGCAGGCTTTATGAGGAGCTGAAGGCCGGCTTCACCATACCCGGCTATATATTCTTCATGAACTGCGAGCAGGCGGAAAAATACAGGATAATGCTGCTGACTACCGCCGACCCTTCATCGCTGGCCCCTATGGGCATAGAGGCATATACCGATATGGCCGCTCTGCTCGCTGCGGCGGATATAGCGGATAAGGACATATTGCTTATTCCCAACGGTTCCACCGTAGTACCCTACCCCAAGGCATAAGAGGATAAATAATATGAAAAACTACATTGCAAAGCGCTTTCAGAACATCTCAGGCGGCCTTTCTCTGGATACGGAGGCATTGAGCCGCTATAGCGACGTGATAGACATGAGCATAGGCGATACCGATTTCATCACGGACAGCCGTATAATAGACGCAGCCTTTTCGGACGCCCGGCTGGGATACACCAAATATGGCGACCCCAAGGGGGATCCGGAGCTGATAGACGCTGTCATAAAGGCGTACAAAGAGGACTTTTCCATCGATATTTCCCGGGAAAACCTGTTTGTCACAGCCTCCAGCTGCATGGGCATGGGGCTCACCATGATGGCGCTGCTGGATCCAGGCGATGAAGTTATTGTGTTTTCGCCATATTTCACCATGTACCGCAGCCAGATAGAGCTATCAGGGGGCGTATGCGTAGAGGTGCCCACATATGGCTCGGAGGGTTATGCCATAAACGGGGACAGGCTCCGCGCCGCTATCACACCAAAGACCAAGGCCATCATATTCAATAACCCCTGCAATCCTACAGGGGCCGCCTACGGCATTGACACGCTGAAGCTATTGTACAACATTGCAGAGGAGCACGACCTTCTGATAGTAGCGGACGAGATATACACCCGCTACATGTTCAATGGCCCCTTCGTGCCTATCTGCTCCTTCCCCGGCGCCATGAAACGCACCGTCACGCTGAACAGCTTCTCAAAGAACTTCATGATGACGGGCTGGCGCATAGGATACATCATAGCGCCGCCCGATATAGTCAGCGCTGCCATGCATATAAATAACTCCCTCGTTTACACAGCCCCCGCCCCCTCTCAGCGCGCCGCCATAAAGGCGCTGGAGCTTCGGAAGGACATACAGGATAAGTACATCAGCCGGTATAAGGAGCGGGTATTCTACGCCTATGAGCGCATAAAGAACATACCCTATCTTTCCATGGGGCAGCCCGGCGGAACCTTCTATGTCTTCCCCAATATTGAAAAGACAGGCCTCAGCTCCAAAGAGTTCTGCGGCGTTTTGTTCGAAAAGTGTCACATACTCGCCACCCCCGGCTCCGCCTTCGGCTCATCGGGGGAGGGTCACATACGTCTCGTCTGCGCATGCAGCCTGGATACCATAAAAGAGGTGTTCGACCGCATGGAAAAGCTGAAATTCTAATCAAAAAAGTGGCTTAACGCCACTTTTTTGAATCTTTTCGGGTTTTGCCTCTCACGTTCGTTCCCGGGCGGCAAAACCCGCAAAGTACGAAACCCTCCGGGTTTTCATCCGTTCTGACGCACATGTCGTCAGAGCCGGATTGAACATAAGGGGCTGCGGCCCCTTATCAACCCCGGGTTTTTTTGACAGGCTGAAAGTGGCTTAACGCCACTTTTTTGTTATTATTCTTTTGACATCTTTAATGTGAAGGTGCTGCCCTGGCGGGGCGCGCTTTGCAGGCTCATCTCCCCCCGGTGCAGCTTGGCGATCTCGCGCACCATGGAAAGTCCAAGGCCGTTGCTGCCCTGCCGGTTGTCGCTCCTTGAGGGCTCCGCCTGCCAGAAGCGGTCCCATACCTTTTTCTGGTTCTCCGGGGATATACCTATGCCGTCATCCCGGACGAACAGATATATCTGCCCATCCTCCTCGTAAAGGCCTACCTTGACGTGCTTGCCGCCGAACTTGCAGGCGTTTGTTATGAGGTTTTCCACAAGGCGGCTCATCAGGGTTATATCCACATTTGAGCATATGCCTGGGTCTATGGCGCACTGGAAGTCCACCTCGGGATTAAGCTCCGCCTGCTCCTCGCATACCGCTTCAACTATGTCGCTTATGTCAGCATGCTCCAGCTTTACCTTCTGGGTGCCCTGCTCCATTCGGGCAAAGCTCAGAAGCTGGGACACCATGGCGTTCATGCGGCGGGCCTGCCGTTTGATTATGGCTATGGTATCCTGAAATTCCTCCGGCGTGGCGTCGTGCTCCTGGGCGTACTCGCACTGGGAGATTATCACCGCCGTGGGCGTCCTCAGCTCATGGGAAGCATCCGAGGTAAATTGTTTTTCCATATCAAAGCTTCGCTCCAGCCGTTCCAGCATCTTGTCGTAGCTTTGGGCGAGTATGTATGCCTCCATGGTGACGTTTCTCATATTCAGCCTTCGGGAAAGGTCCCGGCCCTCGGATATCTCGTCGGACATCTTGGTTATCTCGTCTATGGGCTTCAATGCCGCCCGGGTTATGAAGTAGCCGCCGATAGCGGAGGCTACTACCACGCCGGGCAGTACATAGGACGCTACCTTTGCCACGGTGCTGGCCACAGTCACGGTGGTTGTGGTAAGGGATACGCCCCGTATCCAGGCGTGCCTGCCGTTTTTGAAGGTAATGTAGCTGTCGTATATGTAATACTTCTTGCCGCCGCACTCGGCAGTGCGCAGTACTCCGTCCTCAAAGCCGGCGTTAGTGTAGAAGCCTTCGGGGTATTCCCCCGCCACCTTGTTGCAGTTCGCGTCATATATGAGGCAGTATACGCCGTTTACGTAATACTGGAAACCGCCTTTGGCCTGTATGGTGTCGTTTTCACACTTCAGGTCGTTGCTGTTGGCCTTGACTCCGGAAAGCACCCTGCGCTGCATGTCCTGCTCCATGGTGAGCCTGCTCACCGTCAGCATGAACACCATTACCAGTGCCGACACAATGACCATGAGCAGCGTAAACCAGAATATGATTATGAACTTTACGGATATGGCCTCCCAGAACTTCGGCCTGGTCTTGGGAGCCTGACTGCTGTTATTCTTTGCCATACGCTATTCTTCCTTTAATACATATCCTAAGCCCCGGACGGTATGTATGAGCTTCTTTTCAAAGGGCTCGTCTATCTTTCGGCGCAGGAATCTTATGTATACATTCACTACGTTTGAGCCGCCCTCGTAGTCCACGTCGTATATGTGATCCTCTATGGCCTCGCGGCTCAATACCTTGCCCTTGTTTATTATCATGTACTCCAATAAAGCGAATTCTTTTGGCGAAAGCTCTATCTCCCTATCCCCGCGGTAAACGGTCCGGGCGGCGCTGTCCACCTTGAGATCGGCAAGGGTATGGACGCTTGCGTAGCCCTGATCCTTGTTGCGGGTTATCACGCGTATGCGCGCAAGCAGCTCCTCAAAGGAGAATGGCTTGATCAGATAATCGTTGCCGCCTATGTCCAGCCCGTGAACTATATCCTCCACGGTATCCCTGGCAGTAAGGAACAGCACCGGGGTGCGATCCCCTTCGGCGCGTATCATCTTTACCACCTCAAAGCCGTTTATCTTTGGCAGCATTATGTCCATAAGCACTCCGTCGTACCTGCCCACGCGGATATAATCCAGCGCGTCCTCGCCGTTCAGGCAGCTATCCACACTGTAGCCCGAAGCGCGCAGCTTATTGCATATAACGTTATTCAGGTCCTGTTCGTCTTCCACAACGAGTATGCGCACGGTATTTCTCCTTAAAAATAAAATCAATGCCCATATCCAATACTGGATATGGGCATTATATCATATGTTTAAAGTTTTTTTAAGCACTATGCCGCCTGAAAGCGGAAACGGAGTACCTCCATAGTCATTCTGTCCACAAAGCCCCAGTATCTGCGGCCGTTTGACAGGAACTCGAAGCTGTAACCCCTGCGACCCGCCATGCGGCCTTCTCTGGCCCTGTATACCTCTGCGGCGTGGTTCACTCCGGCGGCTTTCAGCAGCGCAGAAAGGCATTCCTTCATGCTGCCCTGCTTTGCCCTGTCGTGGCCCATCAGTTCATTCATTGCCTCGGCGGCTTCGCTTGCTTCCATCGCATTCTTTACCTTTTCAATAAGCTTAAGCATAATCTTGCGCTCCTTTCGCCTTTTATTATGCTCAGTTTATCCCAAAAAGATTAAACCTGCGTTAAAAACAAATATATTCCGCCGAAAGTTCATGATATGTACACAATAGACCAGCTATTTGCCCCGTTTTTCCCTGAAAAAGTCCCTTAGAAGCCGCTGACAGTCCTCTTCCAGCACACCGCCCATTGTTTTTGCCCTGCGCGGCAGCCGCCCGTCTGTAACGTCAGTCCGGGAGCCGCAGCTGCCCATCTCGCTGTCCCATGCGCCGAATACTATCTCCTCTATGCGGCTGTTCAACGCCGCCCCGGCGCACATCGGGCACGGCTCCATTGTGACGTACAGCGCGCAGCCGGTGAGCCGTCTGTCCCCCGTCGCCTTTTCTGCCGCCTGTATTGCCAGAAGCTCCGCATGAGCGGTGGAATCGTTGAGCCGCTCAGTCATATTGTGTGCGGAGGCGATGATCTCGCCGTCCCTCACTATTACTGCCCCCACCGGCGTTTCGCCTTCGGCATAGGCTTTTTCCGCCTCCGCGATGGCGCTTTTCATGTATATGGAGTCCATAGCCCCTCCTTTTAAGAATGCCGCTCCAAATGAGCGGCATTCTCTGTCAAATCCTACGCGACTACTATGTTCACTATGTTCTTAACAACTATGACCTTGCGTACGGTCTTGCCTTCCAGGAAGGGCACTACATCCTTGTGCGCCTTGGCCGCAGCCTCGACCTCCTCCTTAGGCATATCGATGGGCAGCTCTATACGGGCCCTTATCTTGCCGTTCACCTGTACGCCGTACTCTATGGTGTTCTTCACCAGCGCGCTCTCGTCCCACTTGGGCCAGGGGGTGCAGTACAGGGGCTGCTCATATCCCAGCCTCTGATTCAGCTCCTCTGTCATATGGGGCGCCACGGGGTTTAGCAGCGTGAGCAGTATATGGAATTCTTCCTTGGATACGCTGCCGTTGTTGTACAGCTCGTTCACCATGGTCATCATTGCGGCAATGGCGGTATTGTACTTCATGGCCTCGTAGTCCTCGGATACCTTCTTTATGGTACCGTGTACCAGGGCCTTCATCTCGGGCCGTATGCCGTCAAAATCGTTGAGCATGTCCTGCATGCGCCAGATCCTGTCCAGGAACCTGCGGCAGCCCCTTGCGCCCTGTGTGCTCCATGGTATGGGCTGATCAAATGCGCCCATAAACATCTCATAGAGCCTGAAGGCATCTGCGCCCATCTCCTCCACTATATCGTCGGGATTGACCACGTTGCCCCGGGACTTGGACATCTTTTCGCCGTTCTCGCCCAGTATCATGCCGTGGCTGGTGCGCTTTTTGTAGGGCTCCTTAGTGGGCACTACGCCTATATCATACAGGAACTTATACCAGAAGCGGGAGTAGAGCAGATGCAGCGTGGTATGCTCCATGCCGCCGTTGTACCAGTCCACGGGCATCCAGTACTCGAGGGCTTCCCTGCTTGCAAGCTCCTTGTCGTTGTGGGGGTCGCAGTAGCGTATGAAGTACCAGCTTGAGCCCGCCCAGTTGGGCATGGTGTCCGTCTCGCGGTTTGCCGGGCCGCCGCACCTGGGGCAGGTGGTCTTTATCCAGTCGGTTGCGCGGGCCAATGCGGAGGAGCCGTCGTCAGTGGGCTCAAAGTCCTCTATCTCCGGCAGCTTCAGCGGAAGCTCACTGTAGGGCAGGGGTACCCAGCCGCACTTATCGCAGTGTACGAGGGGTATGGGCTCGCCCCAGTAGCGCTGACGGGTAAATACCCAGTCCCGCAGCTTGTAATTTACCTTTTTTTCGCCTATGCCCTTCTCCTCCAGCCACTTTATCATGGTGGGGATAGCCTCCTTTACGGTAAGACCATTGAGGAAGCCGGAGTTCACCATTATGCCGCTCTCAACGTCGGAGTAGCATTCCTCCTGAACGTTCCGGCCGCCGGCGACTACCTCTATTATGGGCATATTGAACTTCTTGGCGAATTCCCAGTCGCGCTCGTCATGGGCGGGAACGGCCATTATGGCGCCGGTGCCGTAGCCCATAAGCACGTAGTCGGATATCCATACAGGGATCAGCTTTCCGGTAACGGGGTTGGTAGCCTTTAGGCCCTTGAGCATGACGCCGGTCTTTTCCTTGTTAAGCTCTGCGCGCTCCAGATCGCTCTTGCGGGCAGCCGCCTTCTGGTATTCCCGCACCTCGTCCATGTTCTCGATGGAGTCCTTCATGGCGTCGATTATGGGGTGCTCCGGGGATACTACCATATAGGTCGCGCCAAAGAGGGTATCGCACCGGGTGGTGTATACCTTCAGACCCTCGGGGTATCCCTCTATGGGGAATATCACCTCAGCACCCTCGCTGCGGCCTATCCAGTTCTTCTGCTGTATCTTTACGCGCTCGATATAGTCCAGATCGTCAAGATCGTCTATGAGCCGCTGTGCGTACTCCGTGATCTTGAGCATCCACTGGCTGCGCACCTTCTGAACGACTACGCCGCCGCAGCGCTCACATACGCCGTCCACCACCTCCTCGTTGGCCAGGCCTACCTTGCAGGAAGTGCAGAAGTTTATGGGTATCTCAGCCTTGTACGCGAGACCCTTCTCGAAAAACTTCAGAAATATCCACTGGGTCCATTTGTAGTAGTCGGGATCCGTGGTGTTTATCTCGCGGCTCCAGTCAAAGCTGAAGCCCAGCCGCTTGAGCTGTGCGCGGAAGTGCTCTATGTTGTCGTGGGTGACCTTGGCAGGGTGTATGCCGGTCTTTATGGCATAGTTCTCGGTAGGCAGGCCGAATGCGTCCCAGCCTATGGGGTAAAGCACGTTATACCCCTCCATGCGCCGCTTTCTGGCGATTATATCCAAAGCGGTGTTGGATCGGGGATGCCCTACATGAAGGCCGTGTCCCGAGGGATAAGGGAACTCTATCAGGGGATAGAACTTGGGCATTGAATAGTCGTCCTTTGCCTCAAAGCAATGGGCGTCCTCCCATATCTTCTGCCACTTCAGCTCTACCTGATCGTGATCGTAGCGCTCTGCCATTGATATTTCCTCCAATTCAGTATTTAAACAGGTTATTTTGAGCAATAAAAAAAGCTCCGTCTCAGCCAAGAGACGAAAGCCATGCTTCCGCGGTACCACTCTCATTGGCGAAAATTCGCCCAACTCAACTCCCGTTAACGCCGGGCAGGACGCCGTCCGCTTTCACGGGCGGGGCTCCGCGACGAGCTTCGAAAATGCCTCTTGCACCGCCTTGCACCATATGCGGCTCGCTCTGCATGGCTGTTTCCTACTTTTTCGCTTCATTGCCGATATCGTATGTATTATATTTTATTCAAAGCTAAAAGTCAATGACTTGGGGGCGCTTATGATGTATAATACAGCTTGTCCATAACTTTTACACGGAGAAACGCCATGCTTTTTGATTATCACGTACACACCCGCTACTCAGCCGATTCCAGAGCGCCTGTAATAGAGCAGCTTCGCGCCGCAAAGAAGGCCGGCTTGACCCATATATGCTTCACCGACCACGTGGATTTTGACGGCGTAGGCCTGCGCCCTGCCGACATAGCCGCCCGCAACGCCGAGATAGAAGCCTTAAAGGGCCAGTTCCCGGATATTGACATATCCTTCGGCATGGAGCTCGGAATGAAGGACAAGGCAGCATACGAGGATGCATACGGTCACGTGAAGGACTGCCACATGGACTTCGTCATAGGCTCTGTACACATAGTAAACGGCGTGGACGCCTACTATCCCGAATATTTCGAGGGCAGGAGCCGGGAGGAGGCCTACCTTGCCTATATTGAAAAAGACCTCGAATGCATCAGGGTATCGGATTTTTCCGTAATGGGCCACTACGACTTCTGCGCCAAGCACAGCCCTTATGCCGAGCGCTCCATGAGTTACTCCCTGGCGCCTCAGATATTCGATGAAATATTCCGGGAGCTCATAAGCCGAGGCAAGGCCTTTGAGGTCAACACCTCCGTCTGGCGCAACGACGCCCCATGGGGCCTTGACATACTGCGCCGCTACCGTGAGCTGGGGGGCGAATACGTGACCACAGGCTCCGATGCCCACAAGCCGGAAAGGGTAGGCAACAGGCTTTCCGAGGCTCTGGACATGATACGCGCCGCCGGAATACCCTATGTGGCCACATTTAAAAATATGGAGCCCATAATGCACAGGATCTAATTGATCACTTCTATTACCCTGCCCTGCTTCAGCGCGGCTATCACCGTTCTTCCATGGAACGCCTTCGCGAAGGCCCTGCCGTTTTCCACGTCCTTTGGCCTCTCCGCCTTGTTGAAAAGCACCGTATCGCCGTAGTCCACCATGGCTGCGGCGTCCTCAGGTGTTACCACATGGCCCACGTCCGCTCCCAGCCGCCGGGCGTACAGCTCCGGCCGGTGGGCTGACTCGGCTATGGGCTTACCTATACCGTCCGCCCCTACTACGTATATCACCTTTGAGCCTGGGGGTATCACGGGCTCATTTTTGCCGTGGGCCTTTAAGGGCAGCCCCTTTGAGCCATCCGCCTCGGCTATCACATAAGGCGCCAGGCCGTTGAGCCGGGCTATGGGCAGCCTTGGGGCTATGAGCTTTTCTCCCTCCCTCTCGCCTACGCATACGACGCTGTGCTCCATGAGGGCAGCGGCTATGTCCGCCTCCGCTGCGTTTTCCAGCACCGGCAAATCCGCCGGCCGCCATATGTGGGTGCTGGTGCATATTATCACCCTGCTGCCGGCAGCCGAAAGCTCCGCGGCAAGGCGGTTCATAAGGCTGGTCTTTCCTCCTCCCCCTATTATGGCAGTGATGCCCGGCACTATACCAAGGGCTTCAGTAAAGCTTATGTCGTTCATATTACCTCTCCATGCTGGTTTACAATGAGTATAGCCCAATGAAAAACGCCCCGCAACACAAAGTCACGAGACGTTAATTCATTTTTCGCAAAAGTGGCTGAAGCCCACTTTTGCGATTTTTTTCGCGTTTTGCCTCTCACATTCGCTCCCGGGCGGCAAAACCCGTAGGGAACGAAAACCTTGGGTTTTCATCCGTTTTGACGCGCATGTCGTCAAAGCCGGAATGAACTTAAGGGACTGCGGTCCCTTAACAACCCAAAGTTTTTTGGCAGGCTTTTTAATATAATATAATCCTGTTTTATTTGTGCAGGTTCATCATATCGTCGAGAGACATCTGCTTGGCGAAGCTCATGGTGAGCATTCTCTGGCTGGGGTTGTCAAAGAGGTTGCTCATGGACATACGGTCGTGTATGTGGCGGACAGCCTCCGCGAACATGGGGGCGGCGGACAGTATCTTTATCTTGTCGTGGCCCTTTACGGCGGGGCAATTTACGGTATCGGTGGATACCAGCAGCTTTATGGGGCTCTCCTCGATCTTCTTCACGCCCTTTTCCCGGAGCACTACATGGGACAGGAATGCGTAAATGTCGTTTGCGCCCTTGTCCTTGAGGCCGTGTGCAACGTCTACCAGAGTGCCGCCGGAGATGGTAAAATCGTCTACCACTATACAGTTTTTGCCCTTTACGTCGCCGATTATCTCAAGCACCTTGGCGTTCTCGTCGTGGCCGGTGCGCGTCTTATCTCCTATGGCCACGGCGCAGCCAAGCTCGTTGGCCATCATCCTTGCGCGCTTTGCGCTGCCCGCATCGGGGGATACCACTACCAGGTTGTCGTCCACTATGCCCAGATACCTTGCGTATGCGCAAAGCAGGTCCTGGGCGTAAAGGTGATCCACGGGCTTCTTGAAAAAGCCCTGCACCTGAGCGGCATGAAGATCCATGGTCACGACGCGGTCCGCGCCCGCCAGCTCTATGCACTCCGCGCACACCCTGCCGCGTATTGAAACTCTGGGCTCGTCCTTCTTATCGCCCTTGGCATAGCTGAAATAGGGGATAATGGCGGTAACACTGTTTGCGCTGGCACGCTTGAATGCGTCCAGGAAGAAAAGCAGCTCCGTAAATTCATTGTTTGGATCGAGTCCCAACGTCTGAACGAAGTATACGTCCTTGTCCCTTATGCTCTCATCGATGCGGACGAAGGTATTGCCTTCGGAGAATATGTGAGTTGTGCATTTGCCCATAGGGCTTCCGAGATAATCGCACATTTGTGCCGCAAACTCCTTGCTGGCGCTGCCTGCAAAAATCTTAATCGTACCGTCGCCGGACATTTTTCGATTTACCCCCTTTTAATTTTCATCAGCATTATAACAAATATAATCCGTATAATCAACGCAATACGACAATTTGGATGAAGGAGCAGCTGCATTTCATTATAACCGCAGCTTATCGCAGGTGCGCCGTCCATATCCTGTTTTTGTATGGTCTGCCCTATGCGTCGCATCCCAAAGCATATCGTTCGTTATTTTTGAATCAATTCCTTCATATCAAAAAATTATACCGACTTACCGCTCAAAGAACTCCCGCCATGCGCACTCCAGCGCTTGGTTTTTCTCATATGGGCCGCCTATGGGGTTTTCCCGGTTCTTTCCGTGAAAATCGCTGCCGCAGGTGGCATGCAGGCCAAGCTGAGCGCATAGGGACAAAAAGCCCCGCTTCTGCCCCTCGGTGGAGGCAGGATAGAATACCTCAAGGCCCCATAGGCCGTAGTCCGCAAGCTCCCTTATGAGCTTATCCGCGTCCGCCTTTATCTTACAGGGATGAGCCAGCACCGGCCTGCCGCCGGACTCCAGTATAAGCTCTATCGCCTCTTTTTTAGAGGGCCGTACACCGGGCACAAAGCCGGGGCAGCCCGGATTCAGGTATTTTTCAAACGCCTCAGGCATGGTATCCGCATACCCCGCGGCGATTATTGCCTTGGCGATGTGCAGCCGTGTATCGTTGCCGCGGCTGTGCTCCATGTATTCCTCAGCCGGTATGCCAAATGCGCTGAGCTTGTCCAGTATGGCCCTGTTGCGCTGACGCCTGCTCTCCCCCCGCCATGCTTCGAATTTCACCATGGCAGGGCTGTCCGGGTTTATGTTCAGCCCAAGCATGTGAAGTTCCGTCGGAAACTCCACATCCAGCTCTATGCCGGGTATTACCTTTACTCCTATGCTTTGCCCCGCGGCTATGGCCCGCTTGCAGCCTGCGGCCGTATCGTGATCCGTAAGGGCCATATAGCATACCCCCTGCACCTTTGCCAGGGCGGGGATAGCCTCCGGGTCAAAGGTGCCATCGGACATGTTGGAATGTATGTGCAGGTCGAATTTTTCCATTTTTGGCTTAATCCTCAAAAAAATCGGGCGAAGCATCGTCTTCGCCCGAAAGCTTTTTTATTTGTCCTCGCCGTCGAATCCGCCGGGCCGGTAGAATTTCTGTTCCGCCTCTTTCTCAGGCTTATCCTCGGAGCTGTCCTCACCGCTGCCCTCATGGCGCTGCTCCGGCTCATCCCCTGTCCTGTCATCGGATTCGTCCTCCGGCTTTTCCTCCTCGTCCGGCTTTTCAAGAGCTTCCTTCCGCTCTTTATAGGATACCAGCTCCACAGGCTCGTTATGGAATATCTTCTCGAATTCCTCGCCGGTTATGCGCTCGTACTCTATAAGATACTTCACTACCCGGTCCAGCGCCTCCCGCTCGTGGAGCAGCACCTGCTTCGCCCGCTCGAATTGCTCCTCCAGTATTCTGCGGATCTCCTTGTCCACCTTGGCAGCCACCTCCTCGGAATAGCTGCGCTGATGGCCCCAGTCCTTTGCTATGAAAACCTCGGAGTCGCCGCCCAGGAACACGGGGCCTATCTCGTCGCTCATGCCGAACTCTATCACCATGCGGCGGGCCAGGTCGCTGGCGTGCTTCAGGTCGCCTATGGCGCCGGTGCATATGTCGTCAAGGGCTATGCTCTCGGCCACACGGCCTCCCATACTCATGGCTATCTGGTCAAGTATCTTGCCCCGGGAAATGTGGCTGTCGTCGTTGTCGGGCATGGTCATGGTGTAGCCCGCCGCCTGACCTCTGGGTATTATGGATACCTCGTGTACAGGATCGCAGTGCTCCATCTTCAGGGCTACTATGGCGTGTCCCGCCTCGTGATAGGCGGTGATGCGCTTATCCTCTTCGGTAACTACACGGCTGCGCTTTTCGGGGCCCACAACCGTGCGGGTTATGGCCTCCTCCAGCTCCACCATGGTTATCTCCTTCTTCTTGAAGCGGGCCGCAAGTATGGCCGCCTCGTTGAGCACGTTTTCAAGATCCGCGCCGGTCATGCCGCTGGTGCGCTTCGCCAGCACCCCCAGATCCACGTCCTTGGCGAGGGGCTTGCCCTTGGCGTGAACCTCGAGTATGGCCTCCCGTCCCTTAACGTCGGGATAGCCCACGGTTATCTGCCTGTCAAACCTGCCAGGACGCAGCAGTGCGGGATCAAGTATGTCTGGGCGGTTAGTGGCGGCAAGCACTATTATGCCTTCGTTTACCGCAAAGCCGTCCATCTCTACCAGTAGCTGGTTAAGGGTCTGCTCCCGCTCGTCGTGTCCGCCGCCAAGGCCCGCACCGCGCTGACGGCCAACGGCATCTATCTCATCTATGAACACCACAGCGGGCGCGCACTTTTTAGCCGTATTGAACAGGTCGCGCACGCGGCTTGCGCCCACGCCCACGAACATTTCCACGAAATCTGAACCGGAGATGGAGAAGAAGGGTACGCCCGCCTCGCCGGCTACGGCCTTGGCCAACAGAGTCTTACCTGTGCCCGGAGGGCCTACAAGCAGACAGCCCTTGGGTATGCGTGCGCCCATGGCGGTGAACCGCTTGGGGGAGCGCATGAACTCTACCACTTCTCTGAGCTCCTCTTTTTCCTCCTCGGCGCCTGCAACGTCAGCAAATGTGACTTTATTCCTGCCGTCCATGTTCGTGCGGGCGCGGCTCTTGCCGAAGTTCATTATGTTATTGCCGCCGCCCTGGGCCCTGGTCATAAGGACATAGAACAGCGCCAGACCGCCGAAGAGCAGTATGTAGGGCAGCAGGGTCTCCAGTATGGAGGGGCCGGGAGCGGGGTTCAGCACGAGGGAGAAGGGATAATCCGCCTGGGTTATGTCCTTGGCTTCCTTGCCGGTAAGCTCGGCGGTGACCTTATCCATGTCATCCTTGAGAATATCCACGGAAGGTATATAGGTGTAGAAGTCCGCCTCCTGCGGGAAGACGTCCATGCTTATCTTGCTGTCGGAGTACAGTCCTACAAGCTTCAGCTCGGTGACCTCCGCCGCCTGTACCCTGCCGTTGCGGACGTCATCTATGAATTCCGAATAGCTTATCTTTTTGACCTTATCGCCGGAAAGATCGAAGCCGGATACCAGCAGAACGATTATTCCCAGCATTATAAGATACACTATCGGTGTTGTAAGGTTTCTTCTCTTCAAAATTTTACCTCCCCGGTATGACCCCCACAAAGTCCTATGGCTAAGCATACCACCTACGAGTTTAAACTATCCATCTAATAGTAACACAAAAATTTACCTATTCATACCTCAAATAATCAAATTTAAGTGAAAAAAACGTGACGCATACCACTTTTGTCCCTGAATTAAGGGGTTTACAAAAAAGAACGGGAATAATATAATAAGTAATTGTAAAGTTATGACCGGGACACACGGTGGAACCGGAAGCCAAAGAGAGCGGCCCGTTTTTGCGGTGCGAGGGCTGCGGCGTCTCCACCCACACGCATCACCCGCGAGCGCCGGCGCGAAAACGTATTTCGCCATTAGCGCCGGACGGCAGCCCGCCGTTACACGGGCACGCGGCTACGACATGCCGCGGCAGAGAGGGCGCGCCGCGCCAACTCGGGTGGTACCGCGCAATACTGCGTCCCGATATTCGGGGCGCTTTTATTTTGCCCGAAAAAAATCATTTTAAAGAAGCTATAAAACACTAAGGAGAAGCAGATGTACAAGAAAGTTCCGACCACGCTGAATTTCGTGGAACGCGAAAAGGAGACGCTGAAATTCTGGAAGGATAACCAGATATTCGAAAAGAGCGTCCAGCTTCGGCAGGGCGCCCCCGCCTACACCTTCTTTGACGGCCCGCCGACCGCCAACGGCAAGCCCCACATAGGCCATGTACTGACCCGTGCCATGAAGGATATAATCCCCCGCTACAAGACCATGCGGGGTTACGACGTGCTGCGTAAGGCCGGCTGGGATACCCACGGCCTTCCCGTTGAGCTGGAGGTGGAAAAAGAGCTGGGCCTCGACGGAAAAGAGCAGATAGAGCAGTACGGCGTTATTCCCTTCATCCAGAAGTGCAAGGAATCCGTATGGAAGTACAAGGGCGAGTGGGAGGTAATGTCCGACCGCATGGGCTTCTGGGCGGATATGGATAACCCATACATCACCTATGACAACGACTATATAGAGTCTGAGTGGTGGGCGCTGAAGGCCATATACGAAAAGGGCCTTCTCTACAAGGGCCACAAGATAGTCCCCTACTGCCCCCGCTGCGGCACCGCCCTCTCCTCCCACGAGGTAGCTCAGGGCTATAAGGAGGTCAAGGAGACCTCCGCCACCGTCCGCTTCAGGGTGCCCGATGAGGAGAACACCTACTTCCTGGCCTGGACCACCACGCCATGGACGCTGCCCAGCAACGTTTCCCTCTGCGTCAATCCCGACGTGACCTACGCATATGTGCGGGTGGATGGCAAGGAGACCTTCATAATGGCGAAGGACCTCATAGAGGCGGTGCTGGAGGGCCACGACACCGAGATAGTAAAGGAAGTCTTAGGTAAAGAGCTTGAATACAAGCACTACGAGCCCCTTTTTGAATGCACCCGCAAAGCCGCCGGCGGCAAGGACGCCTTCTATGTGATGGTGGACGACTATGTCACCACCACCGACGGTACCGGCATAGTCCATAATGCTCCCGCCTTCGGCGAGGACGATTACCGGGTATGCAAGAAATACGACCTGCCCTTTGTGCAGATGGTGGATTCCAAGGGCGAAATGTGCGGCGGCACCCCCTGGGACGGCGTATTCGTAAAGAAGGCCGACCCCATGGTGCTTAAAGATCTGGACGAGCGCGGCCTTCTCTTTGCCGCCCCCAGGTTTGAGCACAGCTACCCCTTCTGCTGGCGCTGCGACACGCCGCTTATCTACTATGCCCGCTCCTCCTGGTTCATAGCCATGACCAAGGTAAAGGACAGGCTGATAGACTACAACCGCCGTATCAACTGGATCCCCGAAACCATCAAGGAAGGCCGCATGGGCAACTTCCTGGAGAACGTAATAGACTGGGGCATC
>ERZ857998.176-NODE-176-length-95930-cov-17.406383_pt1 | contig 95930 bp, 79 predicted proteins | sample MGYA00519954_ERZ857998 | MGnify/ENA primary metagenome ERZ857998 (study PRJEB31778, sample SAMEA3449424) | human gut metagenome | biome: human gut; feature: human-associated habitat; material: faeces | place: United Kingdom | collected 2010/2012 ...
CGCGACTGCGTGCGCGAGCAGATTCTGATCGACTGCCAGCTTGAAAAGCAGTCGGGCAAGCCGTTCTTCACTGTCCCGCACCTTGGCGGAAATAACCGACTCCAGCGCAGGCGTGAGAAACTTCACCGAGTTATTCCGCCGCAGATATTCCAGATAAAAATCAATGGCATCGCGGATAAAATCGTTCCGTGATGCCATTTTGAGTGTTTCGGAGAACCTGTCGCAGTCCTCCCATTGATCGACGCGAAGCCGGACGCCTTTCGACGGCATCGCGTCATTTTGCTTTTCTTTTGTCATAATTTCAACCTTTCTGTTTTCGTTGTCCTACGGTTCGAGACACGGAAAAAGTCCGATTTTCCAAGGGATTTTCGTGTTTGAGACCCGCAGGCAGTCTTTTTCGGCATACGCGAGACACAGTTGCTATTTTTGCAAAATCGTAAAAGCCCCCGTATTTCGGCGTAATATCCCCGCTCGGCGTTGCCGTGCGGTGTAAATTGCTGCGTCCGAGACACGGCTTTATCCTGCTATCAAATAATCGACCGTCAGACACTGTCATAGCGTGTTTGTTCGTCGAGCCATTCGAGCAGTCTGTCCCGCGGAATGATGATGCGTCCCGTCACGATTTTCAGCTTCGGGAAGTTCTGCTCCCGCACCAGCTCGTAGGCACTGGCACGGGAAATACCAAGCAGGTCTGCCACATCCATCACGGTCAGGTACATCGGCAGTTCCTCCCGCGTTTTGTAAATTGAGTGCTTCATCTTACGCGCCTCCTTTCCTTTTTTCGTATTTTTCAAGCGCGGCTTTGAAGTTCATCCGCGCTGATGCTTGCTGTATTTGTTTTTCAAAATATGCCTGCTCCACCGGCGCAAGCGGGCAGAGCGTATAGAGCAGGCTTCCGTTGTGCGTGCGCCCGTCACGCGTTTTCACGGTCGTGTGTTCTGTGGTAATCAACCCCTTGCGCACAAGCCCCTCCACATGCTTTGCCACCGTGTTGTTGCTCATGTTCACCGCCTCGCCGATGGTGGCGTAGCTCGGATGGCACTGAAAGGTTTTCCTGTCCTCGCAGTACATCAGATAAGTGTACACGAGAATTTCGCCCGCAGTCAGCCCCAGACGAAAGATGCTTTTCGGCATCGGAAAATATTCGCCGGGAATGTCGCGGGCGTTGTGGTAATAAAATGTTTTATACTGTTTGCTCAATCATTGTTTCCTCCTTTTCAGTAAAGTTCTTTGAAGTCTTGAAACTTTCTTTCAAGAAAGTTTCAAGTGGGGTTCGGGGCAAGCCCCGAAAAAATAAGAGTGCCGATCTCTCGACACTCTTGTGTACTGTTTTGTTATTGGATCAGCAGATGCGCATGCGGAAAACCGTAAATCCATTCCGTGCGGTAGCCTTCGGGAACGAGTTCGGGTTCGACTCTGATCAAGTCGTAAGGAGCATAGTCCTCAAACGTTTTGAGCTTTGACAGGAGCCTTCGGCTGTCCTCGTAGAGCAGGCTTGCGAAAAGCAGATGCCGCGCCGACTTGATATCGTATTTCGATTTGTCGGGATGGTCGATCTCGTCAATGAGCATGCAGAGAATATGGTCGTTTGCAACATTCCGCGAGACCGTTTTGAGGCAGGCTTGGTAGACCTCGTTTGCCTCCTCGCAGAGAATCATCTTCTCGTCATCCGAGGCATTTTTCATAGCCGTCTGCATCGCCGTGATCTTTGTGTGCGCGTCCTTGACCGCTTTTATGATATTTTGCTTTTTGTGCGTATCGTTCTGACCTGCGTCCGTGGGATCAAGATCAAACAGTTCAGACACGGGAAGCGTCCTTGTGTAGGCTGCTCTGCCGGCAAAGGGATCCGCCGCATCGTGAACGAAAGCCATAGGCGCTTCAAGGTGAGCGTTGTTCTCGCCTGCATCGGGGCTTTCATCGCCCACGATATATTTGTAGAAGGCGGGCAGATTGCCGCCGTGATTTTTCTTGTAATCTTTGCGGTAATGGCGCAGGCGGGAGAGTACCTTGCCCGAATCGACGGAGTACAAGCGCTTCGCCTTGTCGATTTCCATTCCCGACAGCACCGCGAGAATGCAGATGTCGTGATAAATATCCATCGGATGATGCTCGCCCTGATTCTCGCTAAAGAGCCCGTCCCACAGCAGGCAGTTGAGAAACTGCGAGAGATTGACGATCTCCCCGATCTTATTTTTCGCGATTGCCTGATCGAGCGCCGCAAGGCTTTTCGGTGTGTTCTCGTAGTCGGTCTTGCCGATAGGTTCTGCTTTGCAGACGGGAACTTTTAGGATGTCGTAGCAGCCGGTCACGCCTGCGATGATCAACTCGTCATCCGTGACGAGCATGGAGTCGGAGTCGTAATCGCATCCGTTAAGCCTTTGCTGAATATTGCTTTCAATCGCATTCACACAAATAATATTGGGAGTGAGATTAAAGTAGCGCAGAAGGTCATAGCAATGCGCGTTCTGCGCAAGGTAGAGGTTGCCCATGGTGATATGAGGACTGCGCGCGCAGAGCACCATTTCCCCGTGAGCAAAACCCGTGGTGCAGACCTGTCCGTCATCCAATGAGAAAGAAAAGGTCGGCTCGTAGCTCTCATCGGTGAGCGCCCAGAGAAATTCGTAGGCGTTACCGAACAGCACCTGATAGTTGCCGCTGACTGCGATCCGTCCTTTTCTCAGCCGTTCCTTAAAAAATTTGACGGTGTCGCTGCGGAAGGATTTGTAGAACTCGGTCTGCTCAAACAGCGGCGTGCGACAGCTCATATCGAGAACGGTATCACGGCGGTATTTGGCAAGGTCGGGAACTTCATTTTCCGCAATGGTGGCGTGGTCTGTGGTCATATTGATCTGATAGCGCAGAAAGGGAGAACGGTTCAGCATATCCTGCAGATACTCAAAGGACGGCTCAAGGAGCTTGCCGACGCCCTCACGGGTGAGCCCGATGGTATTGAGAAGCTGATAGTTGGTATACGCCATCATGCCGTCCATAAGCGGAGCGTCGTGGTCAGCCTTGACAATACCGAAGGCAGAGTTGTTATTGCCTTCGTAGAGCGCGTCAAGAAAGCGCTTGCACTTCTGCTCGAAGGGCATATCCTTTGGCATGAACTTGAAATACTTCACACTGCTCTCGGTGATGACCAGCTTGATGTCCTTGATATCGCGCGCCGTGGTGTAGCCAGCAAGTCGGCTTACCTGCGTAATATCGTTATCAAAGAACCAATCCTGCAGGTTGGTGTTGAATGCGCAAGTCTTGAAGAAACGGTTGCGCAGAAGCATCATACCGTGCATGCCGTATCCGTTCGCATTGAATATCTCGGCATCCAGCAGAGCCTCGCCGTCCCAGATGACGTTTTCGATCTCGGTTTCTTCCTCTTCTGCCCGAAGGTCGTGCGTGTCGGTTTCCTTAACGCATATCACATTCTCGGTAAAACGGCTGATTCTGTCGCGAATGATGAGGATGGATTTCTTGGGGAGCCTGATCGTGCTCTCAATGCTGCTGAGCGTGAGCGCGATATACGCCTGCCAGGAAGCCTGATCGGAAGCAGTGTCGGCAGAGAGGTCGCAGGAACTCCACTCCATCATGTCCGCATACAGCGGTTCGGCAATAAAAAGGCAACGACCGTCGCGACTTGCTCCCGCGCTGCGCTTGTAGCGGACATAGTGGATGCCGTCAATATCAAAGCCGTGAGTGTAGAGATGCTCACGAATCTCCCGACAGGTAACGTCGGATGGGATCGCCTTGTCACTCCGCTGATACGAGTGCGTTTCGGCATCGTATCTGAAATACTTGCCAAGGATATCAACCGGGATCGGCTCTTTCACGGGCAAATAATCTCCGCGCTCCGTATAGGATACCTCTATGGCAATCAGCGTAGGTTTTCCATTCACACTTCGGACGCAGACATGGTCTGTCATATCTGTATCGGTCACGCGGAAACCGTTCCGGACATAGCGATTGCCGTAGGATTCAAACACTTTGATCGCGCGGTTAAAGGAAAGACTCACCACAGCACGGCAGAATCGTTTTTTGCCTTCAAGATAGGGATAACCGATCTCAGCCGCATGCTTTTTGTACACTTCCTTTATCTTCAGCGTGTCAAGGCTCTCGTCCAGTATTCCCCGAAATGCACTTGGATCGGGCTTTCTGTTCTTCAAGGCGGTAAATCCCTCGTTTTTATACAGCACGCTGCCTTCAAGTGACATGATGCGCATACTCTCGTATGGTTTGGTCGCCATTGTAACACCTCCTTCTCCTGTGATACTTTAATTTTATCATATTTTGCGACTTTTTTCAATGAACTCTTTGTGGTTTGCGGGTGGGGAGGTCTGCTCTGCAAGGATTTCGGACAAAGGGGAGAAATCGTTGCAAGACTTCATTTTGAGGTCTTGATGTAAAAACCAGCGTCGTCAGGGCTTCACGCCTTCATTCTGAGGGCATGAACGCCGAAAGCAGCACAACAAAAAGTCGCTTTGACGAAAGAGCCGATTTTTCCGCTCGGATAGCATCTCTACCATTTATCCGAAATCACGGTTTTGCACAAAACAGCACAAAACGCTGGTTTTTCAAGGCTTTTCGATGCTTTTCAAGCCACTTGCAGGGAAGGCTGAAAAAGAAAACTGTAAATTTGAGCCTTGAAAATGCAATTCTGTGTTTGAGCTTTGGCTTAGCTCATTTCATACTCACAAACTCCCTCTCTCGGTAAATGCTTTTTCTTTGACTACAGTGATGCGCTTTTTGAGGGGCTACGAAAGCAAAATTGGGGAACACTCTTGGCGCGGCAACCCAAAAATGCTCCCCAATTAGTGTTCTGTTATTGTTTGCTTTCCGATTGAAAGGTTCTGCAACATTGATTTTTAAGGAAATCCTTTATTGCCCCGGCATCGATATCCTCATAGTATCTTACCAACAGCTGCTTGAATTCGGGGACGATATTTTCGGGAACTACCATGAGTCCTGCGCCGTGGGCAATGAGATAGTGATTGGCAAATATGATTGCCGTTCTCTTGTTGCCGTCGTTAAAAATCTGTGTTTTCATGACATAAAGGGCAAGCTCGATGGCAATATCAACGTAAGAGGCATCGGCTGCAACAATCTTTTCGATTTGGTCCTTGACCTCATATTCCACGGGCAGAGGAGGAATGTAACTCGATCCGCCGATTTTTACGGGGACACCTCTGATTCTGCCTCCTTCGTAATAAAAGCCCTCGTTCACAAGTCGTGCTATATATTGGCACACGTAATAGCTTGTAGGTGACTGAATGACATCTTTATCAAGCACGAATTCCCATGCGTGCTTTAAATTTAATATTTTCTGAACGTCCTCGGCACTTACATTGTTGACCTTGCCGTTTTCAATAATCAGTTCGGTATCCGGGAATGTGGTTGACACACCTTCAAGCACAGCTTGGTCGTAAATAATAGATTTCATATTTGCTCGAACGAAATCCATATTCAAAATCACATCAGGCGCAAGTTCCTCATGGCTATATCCAAGTGCCGCAAGCTCCTTCTCTATGGCTCGGATTTGCTTTTTAAGTTCCCGTGCTTCTTTTACTCCACGGAGCAGCGTTTGATGCAGTTCTGCGGAATAAAGACCAACGTAGGTGGATTGGATCCTGCCTGCTTCGCGTTTGCGTATATAGAGATACTTCTTGCCCGAATTTTCTTTGATATCAATGGAACCTTCGTAAGGTATCAAATTGAGTCTTGCCTGATATTCGGCTTTTGTTCTTAATAGATTTTGTATCGTTTCAAAGGTGTTTTGCATAACAGCCTCCTATTGGGGAACATTTGTGATTATATTATATCATATTGTTCCCCAAATTGCAAGTGATGATTCAAAATAATCTTCTTTTATCGTCGAGCATTTTTTTGCCTACAGCGATGCGCTTTTGGTGGATTAATTGTTTTCGTCAGAACCTTTGCACATTGAAAAGGTGACCGTATCTCCGAGTTCTTCCTCGACAATACAGTCACCGTTTTTCTTCATTTTTTCTACAGCAATCAAAGTCTGACGGACAATTTCAAGCTCGCGGAATGTATGCGGCGCTGCGATGAATTCCTTTTGCCGTGCAAACACCTGCTTGACCACCTCCCCAATAATGCCGTATTTGTCTCCGTAGAACAATTCTTCAACCGTATATTTTGCCATGTGTTTTACCTCCTTAGCTTTTGATAACACACAATATACTGCAAAATGGGACGAAAGTCCAGAGAATACGGATTTGTTATCAAAGAAGTTACATAGCTCAGGCAATCACTTGCTTTTGATATTTTTTGATTTCGTATAGCTCCACACGTAAACGACAAACGCATCCCAGTTTAAGCATAATTGATCGTACACGTCGATCTTATCCGAATGTAATAAATTCACGAAAGAGCGTTTGCTTGGTGGATCGGCATTGAGACGTTGCAAGTAGCACTCGGAAATAATGCGTTGCAGTTCTTTGCGATCAATACGCGGCTGACTGCCGGTTATGATAAATTCCCATTCGGTTTTTGACCAGTAGTAGTATTGAACCTCGCGTCGAAGGCGCTCGGCAAAATCTGCTTTGGAGATATCTAACTTAAGTAATTTTCTGATATTGCAGTAAAACGAGTTGTGGTCGAAAATGTTGAATATTCTGAACTCCCCCGTTGAGCAACTATATTTGTATGCGTTCCAGACAAGTTTTGGTGCCATTCTCATTTCCGGTTCTCCCCACATGTAACCTGCGAAACGATCCCAGTTTGCGCGAAGCTGACCGTACACATCAATTTTATACCATTTTTCAACGTTGACGTCAATTTGTTCGGGAAGTGCTTGCTCACGGGAGTGGTTGAAGTGATATTCGGATATGAGACGGCTGATTTCTACGGCATCGATATACGGAGGCCAAGTAGTGATAAAAATCTCTCCTTCATCATTTGCACGGAAAAAGCAGCGAATCTGTTGATCAAGTTCCTTCAAAAAGCGCTCTTTTGTATATTGCTTTCTGAAGATGTCTTCCATTGATAAACAGAACCCCGGATGCTCAAAAATGTTGTACGGTCTGAATTTGCCTGTTTGGGTATCTCTTTGTATTACGTTCCATTTCATTATGAGTGCTCCTTTGCTTGGCGACTAACAAGATACCACAGAAAAGATCGTAAGTCCAGCGTTTTTTCTGTTAACTATCGGATAAATTTCCCGTCTGACAGAAATGCCGTTTGTGGCAAAACCAGAGGAACATATTTTAAGTTGGCAAAAGGATGACTCACGATGAATCATCCTTTGGCTATTTGATCCTTTTTGCGTTTCCGCGTGACTTTCGTTGCCTCGAAAATAACGTTCAAGAGGAATTGAATGCTATAGTCTGCATCGAACGAGCCAAACTTTTCGATCTGCTCTCTTTTTATATCAATATCCCCATTAACCAATCGTATATACTTTTCACATACGTATACTCATCCACAGGAACACTATAGCTTTCTTTAGAAAGCTTGCTTGATATAGAATTAACCTTGAGCAACCAATTTGTTTTAACATCTTTGCCTCCCACAAGATTTGCCTCTTCGGGACGAACAAAGGTATCTTCAAAAAATAGCGACCAATTCTTACCGTTAAGCACAATCTGCTTACACTCAGGAAGCGTAACATAGTCCCAAATTGGGATGTCAATTTCCTCTCCAGTGTTGGTTATATGGATGTAAATGGCTTCATCAGCCTCGCCTTTGGCACGAGTATAAATGTTTTTGGGAAGTCCTTTAATTAACCAGCTTTCCCCAAAATAATCATTCAAACGTATAGAAATCAGCAATTTAACCTTGGTTACGATTTCCTGAATCATAGAAACGGTCTCTTCGTTATACATTTTGGTTTCGTTTTGCCAAAACTCCTCTAGCCCCTCTGGGGTAAAATCAGGACGCATATCAGCAATTGCCTTTTGGTATGCTCTCCAGAAACGAGTATCAGCACCGCCACCGAAATATCCGCGTAAATCTTTGCGTTGTTCTGCATTCAAATTGTTTATGTAGTCGGTGAGAGGCTTCAAATAGTATTGTATGAGACCAAACATATCGTCCAATGCTTGCGTCTTCGGATTGATCATTCCTTTCTCAACAAGCATGTTTACGACATCATCGATAACACGAACCACAGCTTGAATACCACGGTTCATGGTGAGCATTCCGTTATCACTGTCCCCCTTATCCCATTCTTCCAAGCAGGCCTCTCTAATGTAGAGCAAACATTTTTCGATAAAAGGATAGAACAGATCGCAGGTCTCCTGATTATCTTTACAATCAAAAGTTCCTTCTTTTTGAAGAGCGTTCTTTTTTCCGTAACTATCGAAGAATCTACACTTCTTAAAAGCAGCTTGCAAGGCCTCGACCGTAATGCATCGAGTAGGAGTAGACTCGTTTTCACCAATTACAATTCTTGAGTTAAGAGGCGATGTCGCTTCTTCTCCAAGCATCTGAGCAATCTTGGAACGAAGAGCTTGACGTTGTTCACTCAAATCGGGAGATTCCCAAAGCATGTCCGCATTTAACGTTACGCGAAGTGATTTGGGGACAGCTTTTTGGTTTTCGTTGATATCCATAAAGAGTTTGATCTGTTCCGTGCGATCCAAATCAACAAATGCAACAACAGGAATAGTGTTGGTTGCAGCATAGAGAGAATCCGAATATCCGTACAAACGATGCTGACCGTCAATAATATATGCAGATCTATATCTCTTAGGAATGTGTAAGATGCCAATTTTCGAAATGGTACTATCCACTTTTGAAGAAGATTGGTCAAATGAAAGCCCCTTGCCATTGGTATCAATACTAATGATGATGGAATTGGGAAAATATCCGCCATCATTAATGAACGAACGCACTTCCTGAAGACGTTTCTTTTTGATTAAACGCTGATATGTAGGCATCATGTTTTTGTTAGCCTCAGAACGATGCAATATATATCCAATCTTCAATAATTTTTCAGGCTCAATGGAAAACGAATAGTATGTATATCCACCCATTTTTCCTTGAATAGCAGGAACCCTATCATCCATATTCTTGATTTCTTGGTTAGCAAAAAGACTTCCCAAAAGTTGATATCTCGAACATGAGCCTAGATGCTTTGCCAGTTCAAAATAGTATTCGATCGTTGTATCGCTAAAATAGGCAATTCCCTTTTTGTCTAGAAGTGTAAGGTCGCGACGGTTCATAATATAATTATGCGATGCCCAGATGAATTTGGTTTTTTTACCGGGATATTGCTTAAGAATCTCTTTTCTTATTCCTCCAATCTTACTGCTAAAATCATTAATTTCAGCAACAAAACTGCGCTCCACCATTGTTTCAGATGCATAGCATAAAACAATCAGAACAGTTTCTTCATCGACCGCAACAACACCGATACGTTCTTTCAAGTCATCGTTGTTGAAGTCATAAGAAATTTGTATTCCATTCTCTTCATTAAGTCCGTCGAATCCCATACTTGCAAACAATAACCAAACGCGGTCTTCAAATTGTTCGCATATGGGCTTCTCTTTTGAAACGCCAACAAATTTAGGGCTCTTATAATCCTTGCTCTTTTCCCATCCAGCATCAATGTACTCGGGAAGTTCCGAAACCGGAATTTTCTCTGATACAAATATTTTTTTATGATTGCTTTTGGCCGCAGCCAACTGTTTATCAAATACTATTTGTCCCCAATCTGTTCTTCCCATTAGACATCTCTCCTTTCGGGTATGTTAGTAAAAATGTATTCTTGAACTTTTCCTCTAAAAGAGTTTGTTCCGCCGATCAAACTGTTTCGCTCAAGTGTTATCATTCGCCCTCTACCTTCAAATATTTCCAAAATTGTCGGGTGTGCTGCATTTGTCATAATATAATAAGCCCCCACGTTATTAATGTGGTCAATTAACTGGGCTAATCTTCTTTGATCGTCGAGTGAAAACCATGTAGAATTGTATCCAACAAAGCCAGTATCCTCTTTCGAAACAGTATAAGGAGGATCTAAGAACACCAAGTCTCCTGCAACCAGCTGAGGTTGGATAGCGGCAAAGTCCTGACAGGTAATATTTACGCCGTTAAGCTTTGCTCCAACATCTAAAATACGTTGGCAATTAAGGGTTACTTCCTTTTTTCCATAGGGAACATTATATTTTCCTTGTTTGTTTACTCGATAAATACCATTAAATGATGTTGCATTTAAATATAAAAATCGCGCTGCTTTTTTATATTTTCCTCTTGGTTCGGTGGCCCTAATATCGTAATAACTTTTTTCGTCAGTTTTATATTCCTTGAGATATTTTATAATTTGTTTGGGATTATCTCTTACAGCACAAAAGGCGCTTACTAATTCTCCGTTAAGATCCGATAAATATCCATTGTGTGGGATGTTTAAGGAGAAGAAAATCGATGCTCCCCCCATAAAAGGCTCATAATAATTATTATAGTCAAGTCCATCGATGAGCTGTGAGACATGTGGAATAAACCATGATTTACCCCCAGCCCAACGTATAAATGATGTTATTGTCGCCATTAGAAATTCCTCACCAACTCTATAAGATAATATTTCGCTCTTGTATATGCGATGTAATTCATGTTTTCTGTTGCGGCGGTATTATGTATATAGATTACCATATTGGATTCCAAGCCTTTATATTCTTCGATAGAATACACTCCTATTTCGGCTTCGTTACATGGAGTTCCATCAACAAATTTCCATTTTGCTACTCCGTCAGGAAATTCGTGCAACAGTTGTTCTTTGTTATCGGTTATAATAACCAAAGATTCATTCTTCAAATATTCTTCTTCAAGATAACGTCTGAAAAGAGTTTCAAGAAGTAGAATCAGTTGTCCGCGCTCGGATACAATCTCTGTAACAGGAGTAGGGCCTTCAACTGGATTGGCAATCATATCGGTTCCAAGATTGGTTTTATCGGCAACCCAATTGTATATGTTTGCTGTGTTTCTGATGTTTTCTCGTAGCAAATATGGCGCTTCATCAATTCCAAAACCATCGCCAAAGCTATCTTCTCTCAGTACTTGAACATCATCAAAGAATACGCCGAGACGAGAATTATTTTCATCCACAAGCAGCTTTTTCACTATAGTTGCCCACTCTGAAGTAAAATCCTGAGCTTCATCTACAAATATTGCATCATATTTCGGGTAATCCACGATCAAATTATTACTTAAGCCAGTGAATGTTGGCTCACAGAAATTCTCAAAATCGCGTATTACATTTTGAAACAGCGAACGAATATCTTTTACGTCAACTGTATCACCAATATGGGAACGTACCATTTCAGCGAGCGGCTTGGAAGCACACACAAACAGCGCCTTTCGCCCAGATATCTCGGCTGCACTTTTTGCCATTTTCATAGCAATCCACGTTTTACCTGTGCCTGCGCCTCCGCGTATATAAAATTTATTTATGTTTGAAAGCAAATATATGTAGTTGTCCTGTACACGATTGATAACGTTCAGCTGTTGGTCTTTGTATCGAACGAGAGCTCCTGCGGCAGCGGATATTGCAAGTCTATCACGAATCAGTTCAAGAAATGCATTGTGTTGACTTATCGGATAAAAGCGTCTGCCATATGAAGCTCCACCCCACAATCGGAACATCTTTTTGATACGGTCATAAAGGTTGTTGAGATCGTTACTATCTATTGTGCATTCACGGTCTCGATTACTGAGTTCCACATCTTCGCCTATAGGATAGAATGGAAAAACAACACCCGCCCCGAAGGTTCCGGAATATCTCATGTTGTACTTGTTAGAAAAGACTTTGTTAAAGTAATACATATTCTTTTCTGCTTGATCGTACGGAGACATATTAAGCTTTCGTTCCCCATGGACTGCATCCGAAAGATACCAAACATTGTCTTCGATTCGAACACTGCTTCCGCCTTTTACCTCAAGACAGAGAAAACCATAATCCGGGCTGGCAACAACAAAATCAGCTTCTGATTTTACCAAACGTCCGGCATCATAGCTTGTCCAGCTAACAGAATAGAACACATCGAAGGAATCGGGAAGTTGATTTTTCAGTTCCTGATACACAATTCGTTCTGAATCCGTAGGCATATATTCGTTGATATTTTTCGGATACATATTTGCCATAATTACATCTCCCAAAAACCAATAGTTGGTGTTTCAGCACCGTCTATTGAATACAGATATTTTCTTCCAAGTTCTGCGTTAAAATGATTGCACGAGATCTCCGGAATGATTAAACAAGCGCTACAAGCAGTATCGTCTCTCTCCGTACAGATCGGATCAAACACGCAATTCTTGGTTTCGTCAAATGCTTTTTTCAAGAAATAAGCATAGTTGGTTTCAGCCATACCAGACAATGCTCCAAGAGGGATGCCTTGGCTGGTCTGTGCATAAATGAATATGCTTGCCGTTTCGACAATGATTATTTCTGTCAAGGAATTACTGGAAAGGCCACTTAATTCGCCAGCTGCATTCATAAATGCATGGGACATTGAATGGAGCAATGCAAAAACGTTCTTTGTAATGACTTCGCTCTCATCAATTTCTCCGAACATAGAAATCACATCACTATGGACGTACTCCGCAAACCATTTTTTAACTGATACCTCATCGTCAAGGTCTGGTAATTGCTCTTCAAGGATAATATCATTATCATACAGCCACTCAATTATTTTCCTTCGATCAATCTCAAAGAGGATACCCTCTGTATCCAATTTTGCACCGTACACAAGATTTGCGGTTCCATCCCGTGTCTTATCGTAGGCATTAAGCTTCAATCTACAACGAGGGTTGTTGCTGGAAGCAATTTTAGGATCCGCGCTTCTTCGAGTATAGCCATAGGTGCAATTAAGGATTTGAATATCGCATGAGACTTGCATATTATTGATTCCTAACTTGGCATTCAACTCATGTACCTCATCAGCCGAATCAATAAACTCCATTTCAAGCTGGCGCTGAATTGCTTCATCCAAAGTTACAATTCTCTTCGCATACTTAAGCGTATCGTATTGCATCAATTTGAAAGAAAAATGACCAAGCCATTCCGTATAACCAACGGGGTCCTCTGCTTTTCTCTTTGCAAACAGGTCATCGCACTGTGCAACGTAAGTTTCGACGCTTTTTTTGTTGGGGTTATCCTGCATAAGTTTATTAACAGCGCTTTCGAACTGGTCAGGTGGTATTAAACCGATATCTATCAAAGAACGCACCTGTTGTTCGAACTGAAGGAGCTGGGCATCACTTCTAAATGCATCGCTGAACGCTAAATCGATATTATTAAGGATTTCTTCGTAATCATTGGCAGATATCTTGTCAAACCAACGCGATACGATTGTTTTTTGAGCATCCAATCCCTTTTTATAAAACCGTCCACAACGTTCGTCCACCAAATTTATTACTCTCAAAGTAAATGGCTTGTAATTCCGTCCGGAATTGGCGTTGTCGGGAACAAGTCTTGAATTGCATGTGGGACATGGCAACACAAACTCTGCAGGCTTATCAGCAAGCCCACTCTTATAAAACATTTTATATTGTGTTTCATTAGGACGATATTTAAAATCTTTAACGCCCGGCACATATGGAATTTTAATCGGCTGTGCATGACCACACTCACATGCATAAATCATCTGAAGCTGTTTTACAGCCAATTTGCCACATTCTTTACATTTCCAGGTATACTTGTCCACGTCCGATGGATTTCTAACATCAAAAACCTTTCCGCACGAGCTACAATAGAAAACCAATGGAGACATTTCGCCAATAATATCTGGAATACCTTCATTACATGCAGTTTCGACAACCGAAAAAGTATGTGTGCCGGGAGTAATATCAAATGCAGTAATATCGCCTCCGCGATCTCCAAACAACTTTATTTGACGTTTTATTTCTTCCTCGATAAAGTCTTCGTAGATATCGGACATTTTAATATAGTTCCAATTCTTTATCCTTGCAGAAATGGCACGACCAGAATCATCTTTTTCGGATATCCACATGTCTGGTAAAAATCTGTATACCGCTTGTGTTTTACTTCTTTTCATTTTTCTCACCTCAGATCTTTATCTCAATCTGTTCTTCTGTATCGCGCAAGCTTGTCATAGGAGTTTTCTTGCCGCGTGAGAATTTTCCGATAGCGTCAGAAAGAGAAAATTCATTTGTGAAGTTACCATTTTTGATTCCGGAAAGGATGTTGTTTGTTTCTTCAGCTATAATTTCTTTGTAAGCAAGCGACATCTTTTCTTGGTTGTTGCAACCATAAGCATTTATCAACTTCGAGATAACATCGTCAATATCGATATCTCCGGAACGCAACAACTTTTGCACTTTTATAGCTTGATGCAAGCTATCGGTGCCTGTAGTGATTGTATAGTGTTGTCTAATCAATCCGGACAGCAATCCTGGTAATGTGCTATAAATAGCATTTTTCGCCCAACGATTTATCGGAACTGCTTCAACCAAATCATCTCTGTTTTGATGGAAAATCACAAAATTCTTCAAGTATGAACGGTCACGTACTCGCATCAAACGGATAATATCAATTACTATACCCGTGTGTTTGCGTCCGGTACGAGAATATGCCTGAATATACTCGGCGTTATTATTAGGCATACCAAAGAAATACATAATATTGAACGAATCCTCGTCCACACCATGCGAGATCGTACTGGTTGCCAATAACAAGTTGGTGCTATCAAAATTTCTTCTATTTGCATGAATATCAAACAATGTCTTTCTCACCGTTTGAAAATCCACATCACTGGTCATTTGCTCAATGACATATTTGGGAACGCCCTTTGCCTCCAGATAGTTGTTTGCCTGGTTTTGGAAAGCGTTTTCAAGTTCCATCGCATCTTGCTTACGGTTGTTGTAAACCAGTTCGATCCAATAATCATATAACATTTCCTTGTACTCATCGATGCTGCCAACAAATCCTGCATCACATAGAGCGGCATAACTCTCATCTATGAATTGAATCATTCTATAGACAATGAGCCTCATAATATATACAGATTCCCACATGCCATCTGTAATAGATCTTCCGTAAGGCGCATAACCGATCAATATACGAGTTATGTCGTTTTCGTCGGTATATGAATAAAAATCCTCTCCGGATTTAGCAGAAGGATATTCACAAGGGAAACGCCGTCCCTCCATGTGATACAAATTCCATATGTGAGCTTCATACATGGAAATTGTCGCAGTTGCACCCACAAAGCGAATAAGTTTACGATGAGCTTCTGGAACAAGTTCTTTGGCATAATAACTCAAAAAAGACTCATAGTGAGCATCAAATGTTCCAAGGCTCTCTTTGACCAAGTGCATCTCATCTTGAATAAATAAGGTTGGGATAGGATCCTTCAGCAACCCTACATTCTCAAGAGAATTGTTATTACAAGCAGAGCAAGAACATCTTGAAGTGCTTGAAAATCCATGAACGTGGCATTTTTTCTTTACCTGACCAAACAGCATCTTGAAATCATTGCTTGTGCCAAGCATAGCCATTTTATCTATCGTGCTAACCACAATAGAGGGCAGATATCGATATATTTCATTATCAACGATCATTAGCGGGAGCACATTTATAGGACAATCGGGATTGTCGCAAACATGCTCCAATTTCCAATTATCACGGTTGAATCGAAGATTAACCTCTTTCTTGCCACAGAAGGGGCAAGTGTCTATAAAGCGATAATAATCATTCAATGTTTCCTGATCGCTTTCGAGAATAAGATCTTTTGATTTATTCTTTTCTCCGCGTTCGCTCAAACGCTCATAAGCATCAATTTTGTTAGGTGTGTTTCCTTTTCCGACAAAGAAGCCCACCTGAAACGTTGTCTTGTGAACAAGCTCGGGAATAGATTCGCGTACAACGTTTGCTTTCATCGCAATTGTCAGCACACGGTCCAACTGCTGTACAGCAAGCAATCTTAGAGGATATTTAAGAAAAGCCGTAATTCCTTCGTTTTTGCCGCGCAAGCGATCAAAAAACATATTGAAAACGCATGCACCGAGAAAAGCCTCTGTCTTACCACCACCAGTGGGGAAATACAGAAGATTTGCCATTTCTATATCGGCTTCAGCAATGGTCCTGTCATTCTTATATTCACTTCTAATCATTTCACAAATCAGCGAGACTATAAATACGATCTGGAACAAACGCCAACCGCTAATCTGTCTATGCTCGCCAGCAAGTTTTGTCATAAAAGTTTTGTTCATATAAACAAAGGCTTTTTTGACATAATCTTTATATTCGATTTGTTCGATTCCTTTTTTGAAACGAGCAATTTCACGACCGTATTCCTCTAACGCTGTTCTGAATTTATCTTTTGCGACAGCACTGGGGAATCTCGTTGTATTAAATTCGTTTGAACATTGTTCGTAATCAGCTTTCATTTCTCCGTAAATGCAATTAAGGTTGCCTACAGGATCTTGAATAAGCTTTTCAAATTTAACATATTCGGTCAATCCGTCTTTGGTTTTCAAACGCTTTTGATAGTACCGAGGGATATTATCAGTGCGAATGGAATTGTCTTCGGGGCAGTACGAAGCGGACGTATTTTCGGCAACAGCATATACCAAAGAACGAGTTTTATAACTGCTTTTGAAGTAGTCCAAATCTATATTTTTGAACTTAACAGCTCTGTTTCCGACGATATCCATACCGGCATTGAATACTTTGGGCAGATAGCCAATATTGCTTTTTCCGTTTACAGGGGTCTTATTAACCATCTGCATCAAGAAGTGGTAGGAGTCACCCTCGTCAATAACCGTACAATATATATCGATAATCCAACGAGGATATACAAATTCTTCACTTCCACCAGTCACCAAATAAAAGCGTTCTTTATCCACCAAGTCAAACAAAGATACGCGATCACTTTTGATCACCTTAATCTCGTTGCTGATTTTATCGGCAAGCTCGGAAAGACGTTCATTTATTTGCTGCTCCAAATGGATTTTGGATTCCTGAAGAGAGATTAGAGGAATGGAAATTCCACCTTTCATTTCATCTTCAATCTTAATTTTTTTATACGTCAAAGGAAGATAGAACTTGTCTTCAGGGTGAGCATCGCAAAGTTGCTGAATATTGGTATATCGAACGTTATCCTTTTCCGAATACTTTTGTATCAAAAAAGCAACTGTCTTATCATAGTCAGGTTCTACTGTATAAAACAGGAGGCCTTTTGGAACTACCTTGAGCACACCTAAAGGATTCTTTTTCACAGCAAAAGAAATGCTTATAGACGGAACACTTTCAAAACGAGTGGTGCTGTTCTCTGCGTAGCCACCATCAAATCGCTGCTCCATTCTGTTTTCAGCTAACATACCAACCATAACTCGATCGGCAGGAGAATCATCGACAAATGTCTCCGCAATATCTTCTCCGGAGATTCTTTCGATGTATTTGGACACTATGTAATCCGCTAAAATATTATAATTATTTGCCATATTATGATCCTCCTGTTGAGTACCAAGGTTATTGTTTATTTGTTCGATTTTGTCCACCATGCAGGTTTATAGTTGGACTGTTTGCCCGAACCATAAGCACCAGTAGCACCATATAATTTCATAGCTTCCGTTACATACGGCTCTAATTTCTTTTTTTCTCCAAGAACCCAAAGACAGCCATTCCATCCACGACAATCTATTGTGAAAAAGCCTTTGCTTTCAAAATATTCTTTTAGGGAAAGCTTTTTCTCGGTTGGAGGAGGATTTTTTGCAACAGACTTAGCCTCCATAGGTTTAGTTGATATCGGAGGCACTTTATCAGACTTAGGAGGTTCGGAAGAAATGATTTTATCTATTTTGTAGGTTAAAGGAATACCGACAAACTTAAATGTTTCTCCGACCTTTTTCCCAATAATGCTTTTCTGCTTCGGGTATTTTGCAACATCAACGATAATAGTGGTAGGTTTTTTAGAGTCTTGGATCGTTGCTTGAATCGTAACATGGTCTGTAACCTCTTGGACTAAATACTCTTTGGTTGTTGCAAAAGAATTGTTACTTGCTGTTCTTGAACTGGTATTGCTGTTGGTCTTGGCAGGTGCTGGCGAAGTGCGTACAGTTGATGTTGATACAATGCTCCTATCAGATTGCTTCTTTATGATTTCTTCCATAGGAGAACCAGGGTTTAAATCACTTATAACATATAGCACATCACGCGCTCTTGAACACGCAGTATAGACAGCTCGCATTTGGCTTTGGACTGCAGTTTGTTGGTTCTCGGGCATATTTTTTATGCTGGTCCATGTTTTGATTTCTCCGACAACCTCGCCGTCCACATTGACATAATTATAGGGGTATAGCCCTGCTAAAATAACAGCCTTAAAATCCAATCCGAGTGAAGATTCAATCGTGGATATAACCACTCCCGAAATATCACCTTGTCTCACTTTAACATGGCTGCTTTCGTGTTCGTTAATAATCATCGAATAGGGGATTCCATTTTCATCGAGACCTTGCTGAAGCCAATATAGAAAATAGTATTTATGATACGGAACTTGTCTATATGGGAATAGCACCGCAATATCCGAATAACTGATTTTATGTTTTGTGGATATTTCTTTGATCGCAGCGATTACTTGGTTTTTTATATCCAAGCGGGATACTCCGGTTTGAACTTTCAATGCTATAGTCGGATTTGTACCTATCTTGAACGAATTGTATTCATATTCAAGCGAATTGATCAAATCCAACATTGAGAGGCGCGTGTTCATATGTTGCAACATGTGAGAGATGTATTCTCCAATTTCTTTGCTATTTCTATAGTTCTTTTCGATATAGCGAACACGTCCTGTGAAATCTAAACGGATGCCATTCATACGCTTCCACGGAGCATCACCTTTTCGGCTCAATGTTCGAACGGCTTGATTCAAATCTCCCGCCATTAAGAATACACGGTCTTCATCTTCTTCGAGTAAGCTATAGCACAATTCAAGATAGAGGGGATCAAATATTTGAACCTCGTCTATGAAAATTGCCTTGAATTTAAGATTAACCTTTCCTTGTTTTACCAAATCTATACACTTCTGAATTTCTCCTTCTGTTGCGATGTTCGTTTCACAGTGCGAATGGAGACATTCTTCATATATTTTTTTGACGAGCTTGTGGAAAGTCATAATAAACAAATTATTATTTTCGCCAAAATTCGCACAGTTACGCTTAAAATTATAAGAATCTGCTAAATTGTTATTATAGCAAGTCAACAAGACATTGGAACCCTTATAAAGACTCGCGTATTTGAACGCTTTCGACAATAACAATACACTTTTTCCTGCACCAGGGTTCGCAAGGATTACACGATGCCCCTTACCCATATCGTTAACGATACCAACCTGGTATTCATCAAGGAAAAAGGTTTTGTATTCTACCTCTCGACCAGTTATTCGGAGATCTTTTTCTGTAACAAGAGCTTTCTTTTCGGCAATTTTAACGTTTTCGGTTTCGTTCATTACAACGGTGTATTCTTCCGCCAAACGTTCAAATATTGCTCTGCATTCCGCATCAGACAAAGACTTGAATGTTTTGTCGTACGCTTTCCTTATTCCGCCGAATATCATCAAGTCTTCTATTCTTTTTTCTTTGCCTTGAGATGTAATCGGTCTAAAGGATTCAAAGGTGGCATAATGCAATAACCTGTTAAGATCTTGTGTAGACACTGCTGTTTTACCGACCATCTCATCTGCAAAAATGATAATGTGCTTATAAGGGAATTTTAGCGCCTTATTTTGCCCATTTCTAACGATCAACATTTTAGAATCCAAAAGGCGCTCATAGATCTTTGACTCTACCATTTCAACATACTGCAAATATCTTGGGATAAGCATTGCACTGATACTTCCAGTATATATCGAGAACGTAATAAGCCCCTCATTAGGCGAAATATACATGCCCATTTTCACTTTTTCGGTACTCAAGCCTACAGGGTCAATACCTATCGCTATATGGCCATTCTGAAAGTTGCGAGAAGCATACCTCAAAATAGCCTTTTCAGCTTTTGTAATATGATCTTTACGTTCAAAGTCTTGTGGCCATAATCTAATAGACATTTCTTACCTCTTTATGCAACTCAAAATATTGTCAATTGAATTATTTTCTGTAAAGCTCGTCTAATGTTTTTCCGTCTTTGTCCTTCCATTCAACCCAACCGTTTGTGCTACCGCCCAAAGCAAACATTGCTGCAGAGCTGGGAGAAGTAAAGGATACAGAAACATTTAATTTGTGCTTTCCGTCAACGCAAACAATATTACCGTTTGCAAGGGCTGTTTGACGTTGCTTTTCCAAAGTTGAGGAATGGCATTTACGGCTCATATCAATTTCCGAACCTTCCAAAACCTCAAAATTCTCGCCATCGTAAACGCCAAAAGCAGTAATGCCGTTGCGTGTAGTATGTAAGGTGTTGGCTTCATTCAAGGTCGTTTTTGTGTTATCCATCTTGTAACCCTGAGTTGCCATAATGAATTGGATTTCTTCGTAAACTTCCTCAATCAAAGGCAGGTCGTATTCGTCAATTTCATACTTGGGATTGACCGAGTTTTCTACCTTGTAGCGTTTGGAGTCGTGTGCCTTGCCAATAGCATAAGCTTCAAGACCGCTTATCATATCAAGAGAAAAAGTCTTGTTATCTGCCAAGAACATAATTGCCTTATTCCAAAAATCCTTGGAACGGTTATGATCGTCAAGACGTGAAACTCCATTACGGGTCTGCCCGATATATATTTGAGCTATTTTGTTATCATCGTTCTCGCTGATTAAATAATAAATGCCGGGGCGACTGATTCCCGAAAGCTTTTTGGCTTCAGAAAGCAACGGACGAGGAATAACATAAGTTGTCATCGTGGAGAGGTGCCTATGGATGGAGCGAATTCCGTCCGGCTGGCCATTGTGATATATGATTTCGAGTTTTTTACTGGTTGCCATATTATCCTCCGCTCCTACATCATCGCAATCCGAACTTTCTTCCCACTGAAAGCAACGCCATATTTAAGAACGTTTTTAACGCCTTTGGAAGTGAGTTCGGTTTCGTATTTTTGGTTATTTATTTGCGCAAGTGCTTTTTCGGACAGTTCCTTCAGTCCATCCTCGGAGCAATCTTTTGCGGCTTTCAGTTCGATTAGAACACCGGGCAGGCGATCATCCTTGGGGCACAGGCAAATATCGCATCTACCCATACCCGATTCACGGTTGGAGGTGATGAAAAAGCGATTGTCCATGGTTGCGCAAAGTCCGAGAACAAGCCCATGATAGAAGTTTTCACCGGCTGCATCATAGCTGCTCACCGACTGCATCAAAAGCGTTCCGAGGCTCTTTTGCAGGGCATCTGTGTTTCCTGCATAAATGGCTTCCTGAATGGAAATTGCCGTTGCCTGCGGCACAATACCGTTGAGCTTCTGCAAAATTTCCTTGTTATAAACAAACATAATTTCTTTGTTTGGCAAAGCGACCTCACACATGAAATCACCGCTGAAGGATGGCTCGGATCTGATCACCTTCAAATACCCAGCCACCAGCAAGAAGCTATACACCGATGAGGGATTACTCTTTACCTGCGGATAAATCACTCCCGTGTCAATATAAGTGAGAAACGATTCGCCCTGCAGAAGCGCATTTAGTTTTTCATAAACCATCTCATCTGCTTCTCCGAGGATTTCGCCGATAATATCATTGCTGCCGGTGGATTGCCAATAAGCACGAGGTTGACAACCGTTCCGGAAGTAGTTGATAACCGACCATGGATTGAATATCTCCGTATTGCCAAACCGATATCCGCCGTACCACGCACATATTTCCCCGTACTTGTCATCTGCATGGTAATAATGAGCGATCTCTTTGACTTCATCAGCAGTGAAACCGAAATATTCACTGTATTTTCCATCCAAAATGGAATTGATCGTCAGATTGTTCAGACCGCTGAAAATGCTTTCTTTGGCAACTCGCAAAATTCCGGTCAAGAAGCCGTAAGTCAGATGCTTATTGTCCTTTAACCCGCCCGAAAACAGGTTGCGCATAAATCCGATAATATCATCATAAAAGCCCTTTATATGTCCCTGCTGAATCGGTGTGTCATATTCATCAATGATAATGATGGGGGCAACCCCGTAATATTCGTGGAGCATCAGAGAAAGATTCGCCAATGCCGCAGACAGTTCTACCGGGCTTACATTCCCTGAAAGCAATTTTTCAAGATAAGATCTTTCATAATCGCTCAAGCCTTCGTTCGTCTTCAACTCGCTGTGTCGGGATGCTTCCATAGAAAACAAGTCTTTGATCGCCTTGTATGTTTCCTCCCATGTGTTGCATTTGACATCCTTGAAACTGAGGAAAATTACAGGGTATTTTCCCTGATAGGCACGATATTTTTCGCCGCAAGCCCAGATTTTCTTGTTTTTGAAATATACAGAAGTATCCTCGTCTGTTTTTTCAAAAAAGGTGCGCAGCATATCCATGTTAAGGGTCTTGCCGAAACGGCGCGGGCGCGTAAAAAGGGAGACCATTGGACGCTCGTCAAGAAAATCTTTGATCATCATGGTCTTGTCAACATAGTAGTATTCGGTCGATGCCAGGCGGTAATCGGAAATGCCAATCGGCAAGGGCAAATTCGGCTGCCGAATGGACGACTCAGGTTTCGTTCTTCCGTCAGCCGGTTTTTTCGTTCCAACGGGAATCGCCCATGCGCGCCCCTTTTTGATTGCGCCGCTGATCTTTCCTTCACCGCAAAGTTTGCTGACCTGTCTGTCGGTAATATTCCAAAGCGCTGCCGCCTCTTTTGTACTCATCATTTTTTGCATAACGATCCCCCAAGTACATTTTTTCAATTATAGTATACCACACAATCGGAACAATGTCAAGAACATTATTCGGAACTATATGCGGAACAATACCTCCGCTTCCTCTCTGTATTGTTCCGATAGAAAAAGGACAGGTTTTGATGCCTGTCCTTTTTCTATACTCATATGCTTGTTTCTTTACCCCTGCGCGGTTTGGCTTTGGTCGCCTCGTAGCTGACGCCCGTGAGAAACGCAATCGTTTCGTCTGTCGCATCAGGAAGCAGAACCGAAATCCAGTGCAGCTTGTTCATATGATACGCTGGGTAAACGCCGTCGTCTTTGCCGAATGAGCCAAACATTTCAACCGGCAATTTCAGATTGATGACATCGACCGTTTCGTCGCTGTCCAAGCCGAATTTCCGCCGTGATACCTTCATCATGAGCGCAAACCACTTGCGGTTGTCGGCGTGACGAAGCACCGCCGTGTCAAAGTCCTCGTCAAACGGATAGTCCGGCGACGTGCCGAATGTGCCGAGGCAGTAATCAAGGAAGGATTGTTTTGTCATAAGAATACACCTACTGACTTTGTCGCTTAATCAAGCAAACTGAATACTTAAAGTGCATTCTTTCGAGTTCCAGGGCGGTTTGCATACTCATTTTTGCGGCGGTGTTGTGGAAAAGCGCCTCACAGTCGTGTGCCGGTATAGTTGCAATATTTCTCATCTTGCCCCTCAGCAAATCTCTTTTATAACATCATAGATCCACGATGTTGCATATTTTGCCTCTGCAAACATCGCAGTTTTTTCTTTGCCAGTTGTTACTGATGCAATTTGATTTATGATTTCGTCGGTGATGTTTTCCTTACCAAGCGCTTTTAATGCTTGAATAACAAGTGCCGTCTTATATGAAATCTTTGAAATCTCTTTGTTGGTAGTACGCTTAAATCTGATAACCGTATTTCCGTAGGTGTACTCTTTGTATGTTCCATCACTGACATAGAGCCACACCGCAGGCACTTGCGTAGAAAGACCGAGCATATTCAATGCGGTATCGCCGCATGGTACGATTGTCCATCCGAATTTTCTTGCCAATGCGTGTGCCACCATATCAGGCGAAGGCTCCACATATTCGCCTAAAAATTTATTATATTCGGGATATTCATAAACACCGAAAAGGATTCTGCGAATAAGTCCTGCTTTTTCAAGGCGAAGCAGTGCTTTGTTTGCAGCATCCGATGATGCTAAATCCTTAAAATCAGAGGTTACAAAAATTGTACCTTTGGGCGAGTTCCGGATTCTATCTTCAATTTGGCTTATAGAAATGGTTCGTTTCATGTTATCACCTCGTCGGATATATTATACACCAATTCCGACGAAACATCAATAGAGTTGCGATAAATAATTGATTTTTTCAAGTCAAAAGCCTGCTGAGAAAGGATTTTTGGGAAAAGTCTCTTTGCCACACCACTCCTGTGGAGACTCCGATTTGGGCAAAACCGTTCTCTTTGCCTACTGCGCCTCATTCGCTGCACCATGAAAGGACTTGACTTTCCGCTGTTTTTATGCTACCATAACGGCAGAAGAAAAAATCCCGTGCGTGGCTTGCGGCTTGCGCGGGGCAAGGTTAAGTTGACGCGGATCACGCCACTGACCACAGCTTTGACCACTTACGGCTCCGGACTACCCGGATTTTATGCCGCGAAGAGCACACGAAAGCAGTCAATCCGGACGCAAAAGCCCCGAAAAGCCCGTAAAATCACGTAAAAAATCAGGTTTTTAGCGTTTGGGACTTCGATGCCGTCGGTTCAAATCCGGCCACTCCGACCAAGCCTCCCGCGCGAGAGTGTGGGAGGTTTATTTTCCTTTGTCTGATAACTGTTGGTTGACAAAATAAATCAACAATCGCTTTACATAGTGCTTGTTATTTGATATAATAGGATTGGTTCCAAAATGCGTATGATTGAGGAGGTGTGCATATGTCAAATCTGAAAATAGGCAACAGGATTAAAGCGAAAAGAAGGGAGTGTAATCTTACACAAGAAGAGCTTGCGAGTATGCTTGGAGTGACTAAAGCCGCAGTCAGCAAATGGGAAAATGAAGAAAGTTACCCCGACATCATGCTTTTGCCGCAAATTGCGCAGTTGTTTCACATGACCATGGACGATCTTTTTGACTTTTCTCCCAATGACAAACCATTGGTTGTCGTGAATGAATATCATTTCGGATTATCTCTTGAAACGGTGGACAAACGAATTATGGATTACGGCATCGCGAAGGAATGCAGCATTTATAAGGTCGGCGACACATGGGAAGTACGCTTTCATTTTGTCTCTACGCGGGAAGATATTCCGCATATCTTGCAAAAATACATAAAACCGGGTGTGCTGATAGACGGTTATAGCGTAAGAATTGCGGATGGAAAAATTATTTCCGATAGTAAACCGAATAAATGTTATATATGCACTGAAAAAATTTGGGAGTACAATATTACGGATAGGAAGTATCTTAAAGCGATGTTGGATGAGCAAGCCTCGATGGGACTCATAGAAGAGGATGATTTGTGATTACACGGGGCGGCATCCAAATTGACCTGTAGACACAAGAGAAAAACCACAGGCAACGCCTATGGCTTTTCTCTTATACACCGTCGGGAAGCGAGAGAAGCGCGAGCAAGGCGAGGACGGTTTTAGTTATGCGGTTGCGGCAGAAGCGTTTTATGAAGCAGACAAAGAATAAATATTCACCCGCTACGCGGGTGAATATTTATTTTCTGACTCTGAAGTCTTTCGGAATTTTGTAGATGCGTTTCTGCGCTTTGCGCGGTTTTCGGATATGTAGACAGATTCGAACCAACGAAATACATTTATTGATAAAGAATCCCCACGAATCCAAAACCGTGGACAGATTCGAACCGCCACACGATTTACGAAGCATTTCAAAAAAACTTCTCGTTCAAAAATTATTTACAAATCCATAGATGCAACGGTGATTTGGACAGATTCGGACTAAAGCATAGACTTATTCATTAATTTGTGATATAATAAACTCAACGCAAAGTTGAGGACAATTCATTTTTAAGTCGCTTCTTATTTCCCAAGGTATGTGTTACAATATAATCACGGTACCGAAATATTCTACTTGGAGGTTATATCATGTCATCAACAATGGGACAGATTATCAAAAATCTGCGCACGAAAAACGGTTTTACGCAAGAGGAGCTTGCTGAACGGCTTGGGGTTACTTATCAAGCAGTTTCAAAATGGGAGAATAATACGGGGATGCCGGACATTTCGCAGGTTGTTCCGCTTGCATCAATATTCGGTGTTAGTACAGATGTGCTGTTTGGCATTGCCGACACAACAGAAAATGAAGAAGCATGGAAAATTGTTCAACACGCCGGTGGTGTAGAAAAATACGGTGAAGTTGTATCGTATTTGAACGCGTATGATATTTTGCTTGACGGGTTGAAGAAATATCCCAACAATCTGATCATTATGATCAATTGTATGAATCTCGGCGCTTCGCTTTCATTGCCGGAAAACGGATGGATTTATGCTGAAAAACGAGCCAAAGAAATTGCATCTGAAACGATTCGTCAAGCGAATTTTATTATAGCAAATTCGAAAAATATCACCGATATTTTATCTGCTCGTCAAGTCTTGGTTTTTCTTTATTGTACACAAGGAAAATTTGATTTAGCATCGAACGAAGCAAGAAACTTCCCCCCTCGCGCCGATTTAACCGTGTATTCCAATATGGCAATCGTTAATGAATACATGGCTAATTACAAAAGAACCGCAACATGTCTTTGCAGCAATATTGACTATACGTTGCAAGCTTTCGAAAATGATATTGCGCGACTTGGAAAAACATACTGCAACGACGGAAAATATAAGGATGCTATTGCTGTATACGAAACATTTTTCGAAGTTATGAGTGTAATATTCAAAGATGAAATTCCTCTTTCATATCATGATTTTGATTCGGGAGACTGTTATTTGCTATTAGCAGAAGCATATCTTGCAACAGGCGAAACCTCAAAGGCAATGGGTGCCGTAGAAAAATCCGTTATGTATTATATTGATCTTTACAGCACATATACGGGACAAAAAGTTTTGCAACGTAGCCATATCAAATCACCTGTCATAAGGGAAACCGAAGTGATCACGTCATTGCCTAAAGAAAACATAAAGCAGATGTTGCTAAACAAATTATCTACACCCGGAATTCAATTCTTGAATCAGGAAACTCGTTTTCTTGAGCTATTTGCTATCGTGAATAATCTGTCGTAACAATCTTACATTTCGCCTCCGCTATTACCTATCTGCATAGACCTCGTTTGCAAGCATGGCATTGCACCCCGGAAGATCGCGGTCACTTTCAAGCCCCTGTTTCACAAAGGGAGAGGTGTACCATCATGGTGCATCTGAATTGGCTGACACAAATTCGGCATCTAAATTGACCTGTTGACACAAAAAAGCACTTGCGATGCAAGTGCTTTTTTCAGTTTGTATTACCTTTGCCGAGCATTCTTTCTCCGACAAAATGCGCGACGCAGGTTGAAAAACGGGAAAGGTTGTGGTATAATAAGATAACAACAAATCGGAATTTGTGGAGGAAGTAAGTATGCTAAACAAGATAGAGTTCGACCTTTGGGCTGATGGCTATGACAAAACTGTCGGCATTTCTGATGAGGAAAACACATACCCTTTTGCCGGTTATAAAAAGGTACTTGGGTTCATTTTTCAGACCATAATGAGAGCTGAAAATGCCGTTGTGCTGGATATTGGATTCGGAACAGGCACATTAACGGCAAAACTATACGAGCGAGGCTGTTCCATTTATGGGCAGGACTTTTCATCAAGAATGATTGCGTTGGCATCTGAGAAAATGCCAAATGCGCATTTATATCAAGGGGACTTTTCAAAAGGGCTAGTCGAACCATTGCGTAGCTTTCGTTATGATTATATTGTTGCGACATACTCTCTGCATCATTTGACGGATGCGCAAAAGAGCGACTTCCTTTTAGACTTGCGTAACTACTTAAAAGAAAACGGTAAAATTATAATCGGCGATGTTGCCTTTGAAACACGAAAGGATTTAGAACAGTGTAAATTGAAGGCAGGAGACACATGGGATAATGATGAAATCTACTTTGTCGTTGAGGAACTGAGAAAAGATTTTCCAGACCTTTCATTTACGCAAATGTCCGATTGCGCAGGCGTCCTGATTTTGGACTGACAACTTCCGATTTGCCTGCCTAAACACCATTTCGTATAAATGTTGACCTGTCAATGCGTGACGCAGGTTGAAAAACGGGAAAAGTTGTGGTATAATAAGATAACGCAAGATCGGATTTTGGAAATGTTTATTATCTAAAGAAAATGGCGAGCATCTCGAACGAAACAGGCTGCGCCCGTCACGTAAAGGCTGAACCGAAGACCGGGAGAAAATGCCGAAACGACCGCAACACTTAAAGTGAGGTGTATGAAATATATGAATTACCAAGGTTTTCTCATTTATCGTACCCGAATACAGCGGAGTTGGAATCAGGCGGGATTGTGTAAAGGAATTTGTACGGTTTCTTATTTATCAAAAATCGAAACCGGCAAAACTGAGCCGTCGGAGGAGATTTTACAACAGCTTATGGCTCGGCTGGAATTGAAAATAGATAAGGAAGCGGAGAGGGAAGCCGCCGAACTCGCAAATCGAGGCTGGGAACTGTTGCTTGACGGCAGATACGAAATACTGAACGAACTGCTGCGGGGCAAGGATATTGAATGTTATCGGGCGGTTCCTGCGTGGCTGGATTTGGCGTTGCTTTCTTCCAAAAAACCTTTGGACGTCGCTCTTGAACCCTGTATGGATACGCGACAGTTGGCTTTGCAGCGAATCTTGCAGGGACGGGCGGACGAAGCTGTGCGACTTATGCCGAATGCATATACTTTCCTGTCTCTGGGAATTGCCGACTATAACGCAGGAAACTATTTTGCCGCCGTCGATCGGTTGCAGACCTCCTATGAGTTGGCAAGCAGGGATGGTGCTGCGAGAATAATGCTGGAGGCAAAGCTTTTTCTCGGCAATGTTTATTGCAATCGGCAGGATCTGCCTAATATGGAGCGTCACTATCTTGTCGGAAAGCGGTTGGCTGAGGCGATGCAGGACCGGAATGCATTGCAGACGATCGGTTACAACGCGGCATCGGCATGGATAGAAACAGGACGCTATGAGGACGCATACGCATGGTTCTCGGCGCAGAAGCAACCCAATCTGATGTCACTTCATAAACTGGCGGTCTGTTGCGAAAAGACCGGACGGCGGGACGAAGCGTTTTGCGCCTTGCGGCAGGCTGAAGACATGGTGGGTGACGAGCCGGAAAAATCTCTTGAATTACGTCTTCTGCGGCTGGTTCGTTATCGGCTGGAGCACCCCGACTATCTTTCCCGCGACGAATACGGTTCGTTGCTTTCGGATAGCTTTGACCGCATTCGAAAAGAACTGCCCGCAGGATTTGCGATTTTCCACTTGCCTTGGATGCTGGAATGGTACAAGGCAACAAGACAATACAAAAAAGCCTGTGAGTTATTAGAGGAGTTTCCTGAAAAATCAATGTAAGCGGCTTTTCAGCTCGTATTTTTGGAGTAATTTTCCCAAATATACGGGCTTTTATTTATCTGACCGATGTGCTATAATATGTGCAGAGGTGAGATGTATGAAAACAGTAAAACTTTGGACACGAAACTTCTGCCTGGTAATACTTGCATCTGCCATCGGCACTTTGGGCGCAATTGCCGGCAGTTTTGCGTTGGCGTTTTTGGTGTTTGATGAAACCGGCAGCACTCTGGCATCTGCTATGATCGTAGCTATTCAGCTGCTGCCATATCTTTTACTCCCTTTTTTGATTGCGCCGTTCATGGATAGGCTCCCACGTAAATCATTTTTGGTGGCGGGCGACGTTGCAAATGCGGTTTTGCTTGCGGGAATGGGTGTATGGCTGCTGTTTTTTGATTTTTCTTATGTGGGATATCTTGTCGTTTCTCTGCTGCTGGCTTGCCTTGGTGCTGTTGACGAATTGGCTTTTACAAGTATTTATCCGGATTTGATTCCGAAAGGCGCCGAGCAAAAAGGATATGCGGTGTCCTCTATGCTCTATCCGGTTCTGAAGGTTATCATGACACCGTTGGCTGCTGTTCTTCTCGATACGCTCGGCGTAGCGTGGATTCTGATTGCGCAGAGCTGTTTCTCATTGGCGGCGGCTGTCACGGAAAGTTTCATACGCATAGACGAAACCGAACGGAAACACCGTGATCCGTATTCTTTCAGAGAGTGGGTCGAAGACATACGAGAAGCGGTGCAGTATTTAAAAAAAGAGCGCGGTTTGCGCAGCCTTTTCGGATATATTGCGGTTACCAACGGTGTCGCAAGCGGCTTTTCTCCTGTTTTGGTGGCATTTTTTCGCACGTTTCCCGGTTTTACCGCCGCCATGTATTCCGCATTTTCCGTTGTGGAATTCGTCGGACGGTCAATCGGCAGCGCATTACAATACCGAATCAGCATCCCAAAGAAAAAGAGATACGGCTTCGCATTTTTTGTCTATCAGTTTTATGAAACCATGGATATGTGTCTTCTCTGGCTGCCTTATCCTCTTATGCTGGTCAACCGCGGTATATGCGGCTTTCTCGGCAATAATAGCGCAATTATGCGGAATGCCGCCGTGCAACGCTATATTCCGAAAGAACTGCGATCACGCGTCAATGCATTCAACGGAGTGCTGTTAACAATAGGCGCAAGCGTTTTTTCTTTTCTGATGGGTATTCTCGGAGAGGTTGTCGACTATCGCTGGTGCGTCACGATAGGTGGCTCTGTTTCTATGCTTGCGTGCTGGCTTCTGATATGGGGCAGACGTGCCGATGTTCGAAAGGTGTATGAGATGAGCGATTGTGATAAGAATGAAGTATCTGCAACAGATGCGGCAACTGAAATATGATTGAATTATATATATATTTCTGGTTTTGCTGATTTCAGTATCACGAAAATGAAGAAAATAAGAGCACAATGTTCGGTTGTGTTTTGCAATCGAACATTGTGCTGTATTTTTTTAATTAAGTAATTTATCTTGATGATGAACCGCCTCCGCCCTGTAAGAGGGAAACGATTTGAGTGGCGCGGTAATTTGTTCAAGCAGGGCAATTTTTATGTCGTTGACATATTCGATATTGTAAAGAACGAAGAGTATTAAATTGAAATAAAAAAATCAGGGTCAGTAAAAAACTTGCGTTTCTTACTGACCCTTTGTTAAAGTTTAATTATTTCAGAGCCTCTTCAACGGCAACCGCGCACGCAACGGTCATGCCGACCATCGGGTTGTTGCCCGCGCCGATAAGACCCATCATTTCAACGTGAGCGGGAACGGAGGAAGAACCTGCGAACTGCGCGTCACCGTGCATTCTGCCCATAAAGTCGGTCAGACCGTAAGAAGCGGGGCCCGCGCCGAGGTTATCGGGGTGAAGCGTTCTGCCCGTGCCGCCGCCGGAAGCAACGGAGAAGTATTTCTTGCCGTTTTCGTTCGTCCACTTTTTGTAAGTGCCGGCAACGATGTGCTGGAATCTTGTCGGGTTGGTCGAGTTACCGGTGATGGAAACGTCAACGCCTTCAAGTTTCATTATAGCAACGCCTTCGTAAGCGTCGTTCGCACCGTAGCAGCGAACTTTTGCTCTTTCGCCGTCGGAGTATGCTTTTTCGCGAACTATTTTAACTTCGTCCGCATAGTAATCATATTCGGTTTCAACATAGGTAAAGCCGTTGATTCTCGAAATGATATATGCGGCGTCTTTGCCGAGACCGTTAAGAATAACGCGGAGGGGTTCTTTACGAACTTTGTTCGCGCTTCTTGCGATACCGATAGCGCCCTCTGCCGCCGCGAAAGACTCGTGACCTGCAAGGAAGCAGAAGCACTTGGTGTCTTCTCTCAAAAGCATTGCGGCAAGGTTACCGTGACCGAGACCTACTTTTCTGTTCTGTGCAACGGAACCGGGAACGCAGAAAGACTGAAGTCCGATACCGATTGCTTCGGCAGCGTCAGCCGCCTTGGTGGTATTCTTTTTGATTGCGATGGCGCAACCCACGGTATAAGCCCAGCCCGCATTGTCAAACGCGATGGGCTGAATGCCTCTTACTATCTCAGCGGGGTCGATGCCTTTGTCAAGACAGATCTGTCTTGCGTCGTCGAGATCTTTGATACCGTATTCTTTAAGGCAAGCGTTGATCTTGTCTATTCTTCTTTCATAACCTTCAAATTTCGGCATTGTTCAGCGCCCCCTTCCTTATTCGTTTCTCGGGTCGATATATTTGACAGCGTCATCATAGCGACCGTAAGTTTTGATGTTGGATTCGTATGCTTCTTTCGGATCTTTGCCCGCGCGGATCATATCCATCATTTTTCCGAGGTGAACAAACTTGTAGCCGATAACTTCGTTGTCGGCGTCAAGTCCCATGGAAAGAATATAACCCTCTGCCATTTCAAGGTAACGAACGCCCTTTTCTTTTGTTGCGAAGATAGTGCCTATCTGCGAGCGAAGTCCTTTTCCGAGGTCTTCAAGAGATGCGCCTATCGGAAGACCGTTTTCGGAGAATGCGGTCTGCGAACGGCCGTAAACGAGCTGGTCGAAAACTTTTTTCATCGCTTCGTTGATAGCGTCGCAAACAAGGTCGGAGTTGAGTGCTTCAAGAAGTGTTTTTCCCTGAAGAATCTCGGCAGCCATAGCGGCGGAGTGGGTCATGCCCGAACATCCCGTCGTCTCAACGAGTGCCTCCTCGATAATACCTTCTTTGACGTTGATTGTCAACTTACATGTGCCCTGTCTGGGAGCGCAACCGCCGACACCGTGGGAAAGACCGGAGATATCTTTGATATCTTTTGCTTTGACCCAAAGACCCTCTTCGGGAATCGGAGACGGACCGTGATGCGGACCTTTTGCAACTGTGCACATATTCTCAACTTCGTGTGAGTAAGAAATTGCCATGTGTCTTATCATCCTTTCACAGACGCTCGTTGCGTCGATATTTTTACATACTGATTATACATCAAATCGGGGGACTTTTCAATACTAATATTGTTAATTTTTTTACAATTATTGATATATAACGAAAACTGTGTTCAAAAAGGACTGTTTTTGTCAAAGATTTAACTTTTAATGCGTTGACAATATTGACAAAAAGTGCTATACTATTTACAAATGATAATTCTTTTTATGTTATAAAGGAAGCGTATTTGATTTATGAAATATAAAATAATCGCGGCGGTTCTTGCCGCAGTTTTCGCGGTTGGAATGCTTGCGGCATGCCAGCGTGAGAAAGAGCCGTATCCGTCGTATTACGACAATACAACTTCTCAGCCGACCGCATCCGATATGACAGGCGATGCCACTGAGCCTGAAACCACGCTGCCGTCAACGGAATTTGAACCCGAAACCTCAAGACCGACGGAGGAAACCGCGCCTTCAAAATCCGAGTCGGAATCAAACACAGAACCCAAAACGAATTCTGCTGTTGAACCGAAAAATTACTCGTTCAAAACGCTGATGCTCGTCAATCCGACGCATTCCGTTCCCGACGGCTATGTTGAGAGCATAACGCTTGAAAAAGTTCAGGGCAGTTATGTTATGGACAGCCGCTGTGCCGAGCCCATGCGCGATATGATAGCCGCAGCAAAGAGAGACGGAATCACTCTGCAACTTTGCTCCACTTTCAGAACGTATGAGACGCAGAAGAAACTTTACGAAAACAGAATTAAAATTCTGATGAACCGCGATTCGTCCCTGACTTATGAGCAGGCGGCAGAAAAGGCGAAGACGATAAACGCTTATCCCGGAACGAGCGAACATGAACTCGGTCTTGCTGCGGATATCGTAACGCCGAGTTACCAGATGCTCAATTCCGATTTCGATAAAACGGCGACATTCAAGTGGCTGAAAACGCATTGTGCCGAATATGGTTTCATTCTTCGTTACCCGAAAGAAAAACAGGATATAACAAGAATTATTTATGAGCCTTGGCATTACAGATACGTCGGACAGGAAGACGCAAAAAAAATCATGGACAGCGGTCTGACACTTGAAGAGTATCTCGGAATACTTGATTAAAACTGAAATATTCAGCGGACGGAAAACAATTCCGTCCGCCGTTTTTTATTGTTTGAATCGAAACCATTATAAAAGTTATTGGGACAACCTGTAATGCACTCATCTCATATCTGCGAAATCTTACGACAACATTTTCCGAATTTCTTTCCGTTCGGTCGAAATTCGTTTTCGGAAAGTACAAAAAGTCTTGAATGTTTGTGTTTAACGTTGATTTCGGTCGAACGGTTTTGCTTGAAATCCCGTTTGCTTTCGTATAATATTAAGTTGCACCCGAAAAAAATGAATTTTGTTACGAGGTGCCGAATATCAATACGGAGGAAACATATTATGTCTGGACTTTGCGAAACATTCGGAGTGGGACTTATGGAAGTTCCCGTAAAGGATATAATCCCAAACCCGCATCAGCCGCGCAAAAGATTCAGGGAAAAAGACATAGAAAGACTTTCGGACAGCATACGCAGGGTAGGGGTAATAAATCCGATTTCTGTTCGTTATGAAAACGGAAAATACGAACTTGTGGCGGGAGAACGGCGACTTCGCGCCGCAAAACTCGCGGGCAGATATTCCATTCCGTGTCTGCTTGTGACCGCCGATGACCATATGTCGGCGTTGCTTGCTTTGACTGAAAATATGTTACGCTCCGACCTGAATTTTTTTGAGCAGGCGCAGGCGATAAGCAATATACTTGAAATGACAGATATAACGCAGGCGGAACTTGCAAAAGAACTCAGTCTGAGCCAATCAGCGGTTGCAAACAAACTGCGGCTGTTGAAAATTTCGCCCGAGGTTCGCCGTTATATTCTTGATCAGCATTTGAAAGAGCGACACGCGCGGGCATTGCTTCGCATAGACGAGCCTGCGAAAATGATGTCTGCCGCACATGCTGCCGTAAAACAAAAAATGAACGCGGAACAACTCGAAAAATATATAGACAAACTTTTTGACAAACAAAAGCAGAAAGAGAAGCCGATTTTTAAGGGATACTGTAAGGATCTGCGTCTCTATGTGAACTCTCTCAACCACACCGTGAGTGTGATGAAAAGCAACGGTATAAATACTGTAATGGAAAAAAGCGAGGACGAACAAACGATAAGATATATCATTGTTATAAAGAAGAAGTAAATTATCAATAATTTCGGAAGAAGTTTTCCGAAAATTCGCTAAAAAGGTATTATCACCAACGGTAATACCTTTTTTTTGTTCTTTATTCATATTGAAAAACACGGTGTTCATGATGTATAATTATACCGTAAATCAAATTTGAATAATTCAGAAAGGGGGCGTTTTTTTGGTTGATTGCATATTGTTGGCGGGAATGTTTGATTATGTGCGCCGAGTGCTCGGTTCATATCTTTGGAACCTGATTGTATTTATATTTTATGTGCTTGTGGCATTGTTTGTCGTTTATCCTCTTTTAAAATATCTGATTTGCAGGATAAAAACATGGAGCGTTTGCAAATTCAAAATCAACAATCTAAAAAATTGCCGAGATTCATGGTTGGTTGTCGAAAGAGGCTTTTTGTCATTTTTGATTCCGTCGTGGCGTGTTCGTAAGCCTGATTTCGTTCTGTATTCGAAAGGCGTGACTTACATTGTAAAACTCCATTCTTTTTATGACAGACGAAAACAGATACTGTTCATGTCTCCCGAGCGGTGGGCGTTCCGCCACAGACGTAAGGACAGAAAGACGGAACAACTGCTGTCAATTAAGTCGATAGACCCGCGATACAAAAAAATCAAAACGAAACCCGCTCCTATTTATATGATTGATTATGCCCGTGAACTGGCAAAAGAGTTAAACGCACCCGTTGTTCCCGTTATGCTTCATTCTCCGTCCGTTAAGTATTTGAATACGCGCAACGGAGTTATTATGAATAACGGAGACTACACTTTTTACGGCATGATAGTCTCCGATAACGAGAGTTTGGCAAAGACCGTTGAACCGCAGGAGGGAGACGCGCTCCCGCTGCTTAACATGGTTGAAAGAAAAGCCATTGCGGGCAAGATAAAAAAAGTCTTGCAGAAAGATTTGAGGTGAGCGAATGAATCTGTTTTTCAGTTTTCTGTTTCCGAACGTGAACGATTCGGTCAGAAACGAACATAAAAAACTTTGGGACTGTGTTGCCGAGGATTTGCAGATCGCGGATATTCTTCACACGGTCATAGACAGCGAAACGGAAGAAAAGGCTCTTTTGGCCGAGATGAAATATTTCTATCCCGAAAAAGAGATTCTTGAATATCGTCAAAACATACTCGGAGACCTTCTGAAATATGAGACCGTCGAACGGTTCTTTATTGCAATTCGCGACAAGGTTACCGAATTTGAAGCGCTTGACAAAAACGAGATGTTTGAGAAATATCCTCACATGGAACGCGTAAAACCGTTTTTGCTGACGGAATGTTTTCTTGAACTTTATATGCAACTTGTGGACGGTATAAAGGAACTTGACAGCGAGTATCTGTCAAGAGAATTGACCGAAGTTTTTGCTTCGATAACCGACCCCGAGAAACTGAACGTCATTGAAAAAGCGTATTCGGACGCGAAATATATTCGCCGTTCGCTTGAAAGTGTCAGCCGCGTTCGCATAAACAGACTCTTTTCGCGCGGTGAAAACGTTGAAAACTCCATAACGACATCCGTTAAGGGAGAGGGGCTTATGCAGACGATTTCGCGTCTTGCTTCCCGAATGGAGATAGAACCTCTTGAAAGTGAGCCTATCACGGATAACTTGTTCCCTCCGACCGCAAAGATATTCGAGTGCTATATGAAAGCGTATCCGGAAGTCTTTGACCGCGTTATTGAGTTTTCTGAAAAGTATTACGACCTTTTCAGCCCCGATTGGTTCGTGCTTGTTCATGAAACAAATACATTGCTCGGTCTGAGAATGCTCTACAAAGGGCTTATCCGTCGCGGACTTCCCGTTTGCCCCGTCAAATTCATCAGCGAGGACAAACCAGTTATCATACATAATATGTATTCGCTCGTCCTTGTCAAAAAAGGTCTCGGTCGCGGCGAAATAATCTGCTCCGATTTCAGCAGTACGCCCGAAATGCACTTCAATCTTTTGACAGGTCCGAACGGCGGCGGTAAAACCATATTCCTTACTGCGCTCGGTATTTGTCAGATGCTGTTCCAGATTTCGGGTTATACCACAGCGTCGCTTGCCGAAATGTATCCCGTTTCTTACCTTTATACGCATTTCCCCGTGGAAGAAAGGAACGATTCTCAGGGCAGACTTGTCGAAGAACAGGGACGTTGCGACAGAATGCTTGCCGAGATGCCGAACGGTGCAATGGTGCTTCTGAACGAGACATATTCTTCAACCAAAGCGGATATTGCGCACGACCTTTCGACAAAGCTTATATCCGCCCTTATGGAAAAGGACAGTTACGGACTTTTCGTTACGCACTTCCACACGGTCAAGGAGTTCTGCAAAGAATATTCGCAGACGCACGATAAAAAGATTTGTCTGCTCGTTGCTGCCGTTGATGAAAGCGTTGACGAAAGACGTCTTTACAAGATAGTTCCGCTGGAAAGCGCAAATTCGTCGTATTCGAGAGATATTCTTCTTCGTCACCGTATGACGAGAGAACAACTCTTTGAAAGATGCCATTTGAAGGAGGTATAATAAGATGATTGAAGTTGTAGATCTCCTTTACAAAAACCCGCACGAACTTATAAAAACGCCGAACCAGGAAGAGTCGATGAAACATCTTCTTCTTGAAGAAGTAATAAACGGCGCAACCGTGAATCCGCAGTTGCAGCAGGATATTTATGACCTTATAAGCGTTCCCGAACCCGACCCCGAAAATATTATTTGGCGTCGTGATATTCTTGACGATTTCCTTTCGAATCCCGCGTTGTTTGACGACCTGCGCGCAATTCTCGGTATTCATGATGAGATAAGCAAGGGTATGAGAAACGCGGCAAGAGGCGGCGGTACCGCGGTCGTTTCGAAAAAAGAACTGACGGGACGCGATTCGCAGATATTCAAAATGCGTTCTTACGCGGAGTGTATCGTCAAAACAGTTGAAATGTATGAGGAAGCGGCGAATATAATCAAGCCGCGCAGATTGACTTCCGAAGCGTTCTGCAAGATAAAGGATCTTATTAACCGCGAGATCCGCAAAACGGAGACAATGCAGCTCAAAGCGCTTGCAAAGGAACTTTCCGAGTCCATAACGCTTGACACGTCTTTTATCATTTCTATGGATCTTAACAAGTATTTTTGCGTTGAAGACGTTGAAATGCTTGAACTGGATTCAAACCCGTACAATTACAAAGACCCGAAAAAACGTGCGGAGTTTGATTCGCAGTCAAGAATCGAGTATATCGGCTTTGACGATATTGACGACGGTCAGCTTCGTCTGCTTGTGGAAAAGAGTATTGCCCGTCTTTGCAGACAGATGGAACATATCGTTTCCGAAATGAAGAAGCCGTTTGAAAAGATAAGCAGGGGAATATATTTCTACCGATTCGGCATCGGTCTTGATAATAAAATAAGAGAACTTGGGCTTCCCGTTTGTCTTCCGTCGATTGACAGAGACGACCTGCGCCGATTCGAATGCTCGTCCGCCAGCGACCTTTGGCTTGCGCTCAATATGAAAAAGAAAGACAGATATTGCCGTCCGGGCGACTCGGTCGTTCCCAACGACATATATCTCGGACCTACCGACGGTTCGCTTGTAATAACAGGTAAGAACAATGCGGGTAAAACGGTTTTCCTGCGCACGATAGGCGTTATTCAGGCGCTTGCACAGGCAGGACTTCCCGTCCCCGCGGAAACTTGTTATATTAGCCCCGTTCACGGTCTATATGCGTATTTCACGGCTATGGATACCGGTAACGGAAGATTTGAAGATGAGGTCAAGAGCATTTCTTCAATGCTTGACATCGTCAAAGAGGGCGACCTTGTTCTGCTTAACGAGGCGTTCCAGTCAACCGCTTACGAAGAGGCAGCTGACGTTCTCTGCAACGTTCTTGCTTACGCTGCTGCATCGGGCTTCCGTTGTATAAGCGTTACGCACTTGCCCGGCGTAAAAGAGCATATGCGTGAACTTGAAGGCGAGTTCAAACTTGCATATCGCGCAAAATTTGCGGAAGCGGCGGTTGATTCCGAGGGCAATGCAACTCACAAAATCGTTGTTCAAAGAGGATAATATTGAAATATTTGTCGAAATACACATTTTCCTATTGCAAAATTTTGCTGTTTGGCGTATAATATGATTTGTAAGAATAATTATATTATAACATGAAAGGACGTTGTCTTAAAATGAATAAGATACTCGTTGAAACTTCCGCACGCCACGTTCACGTTTCCCGTGAAGACCTTGATATTCTTTTCGGAAAGGGTTTTGAACTTACCGTTAAAAAGGAACTTTCCCAGCCCGGACAGTATGCTTCCAACGAAAGAGTGACCGTTGTAGGTCCGAAGAGAGAGATTGCAAACATCTCCATTCTCGGTCCCGTAAGAAAGCAGACCCAGGTTGAACTTTCCGCAACCGACGCAAGGAGCGTGGGTATTCCCATAGCGGTAAGAGAATCCGGTGACCTTGCGGGAACTCCCGGCTGCAAAATCGTAGGTCCCTGCGGCGAAGTTGAAATATCCGAGGGCGTTATCGTTGCAAAGAGACATATCCACCTGACACCCGAGACCGCTGCTGAATACGGCGTTGAAGATAAACAGATAGTCAGCGTTGAGATCAACGGCGAGGGAAGAAAGACCGTGTTCGGCGATGTCGTTATCCGTGTAAGCGACAAATTCGCTCCCGCAATGCACATTGATACGGATGAGTCCAACGCATGTCTTTCCAACGGCGAGGGCTACATAGTAAAATAATTAGGAAAAGATTTTCGGGAACGCTCAAAAGGCGTTCCCGAATTTTTTGGTTAAATTGTTAAATAATGCGCTCTCTTATTGACAAAACGGTTTGCCTGTGCTAATATATACTAAAAAGGTACTATTAGAGAAAAATTCGGATATATTAAAGTATATCGGGAGGCAAAAAAATGTTTGTTTATGTTGATAATGCGGCAACGACGCAGGTTGACCCCGCAGTTGCCGAAAAAGTCGTTCCGTGCTTTACTTCCGTTTTCGGAAATGCTTCAAGCATTCATGAAGCGGGCAGAAAAGCAAAGGAACTGCTCGACACGGCAAGAGAACAGGTTGCGACCGCTCTCGGCGCCGAGACGAGCGAAATATATTTTACCGCAGGCGGTTCGGAGTCCGATAACTGGGCAATAAAAGGCGTTGCGCACAAATATGCAAAAAAAGGCAAACACCTTATAACCACAAACATTGAACACCATGCGGTTCTTCACAGTATGAAAAGCCTTGAAAAAGAGGGCTTTGAAGTAACGTATCTGCCTGTTGACAGCGAGGGCTTCGTTACGGCGGAACAGGTTGAAAAGGCTATTCGTCCCGACACGATAATGGTCAGCGTTATGTTTGCCAATAACGAAATAGGTTCGGTTGAGCCTATTGCGGAAATCGGTGAAGTTTGCAAAAAGCATGGCATCATATTCCACACGGACGCGGTTCAGGCGGTGGCGCACGTTGCCATTGATGTTAAAGCAATGAACATTGATATGCTGAGCCTTTCGGGACATAAATTCAATGCTCCCAAGGGCGTCGGTGCGCTCTATATCAGAAAAGGTATTACCATTCCCAATCTGATAGACGGCGGTCAGCAGGAGAGAGGCAAGAGAGCAGGAACCGAAAACATTCCCGCAATAGTCGGAATGGGTTATGCGATAGAAGTTGCGACCAAAGAATTGGACGAGCGTATGGGACGCGTCAAGAAAATGCGCGACAGACTGCGTGACGAACTTATGAGACGCATTCCTTACTCAAAACTCAACACCCCGGAAAATTCACTTCCCGGAACTCTCAATATTTCGTTTGAGTATATAGAGGGTGAGTCGATACTGCTTATGCTTGATATGAACGGTATTTGCGCGTCTTCCGGTTCCGCCTGCACATCGGGCAGTCTTGACCCGTCGCACGTTCTTTTGGCGATAGGTCTGCCGCATGAAGTCGCTCACGGTTCTGTCAGAATGAGCCTTGACCACAACAATACGGAAGAAGAAGTAGATCATATTATAAATACGCTTCCGAAAATTATTCAGAGACTTCGTGATATGTCCCCGCTTTGGGAAAGAGTCGAAGACAAAAAACCTTGTATAACAGATTAGGAGATATATAGATATGCTTTACAGCGAAAAAGTAATGGATCACTTTTCAAATCCCCGCAATGTGGGCGAAATTCCCGATGCCGACGGTATCGGTGAAGTAGGCAATGCCCGCTGCGGAGACATCATGAAAATGTACCTGAAGATTGAAAATGATACAATAGTTGACGTTAAATTCAAAACTTTCGGCTGCGGTGCCGCAGTTGCGACATCTTCCATGGCAACCGAACTCATAAAAGGCAAAAGCGTTAAAGACGCTCTTAAACTGACAAACAAAGCGGTTATTGAAGCGCTTGACGGTCTGCCGCCGGTTAAGATACACTGTTCCGTTCTTGCGGAAGAGGCTGTAAAAGCTGCTATTCTCGATTACCTGAAAAAGAAGGGCATTGACCCGATCGCATACGGCATTGATCCGAATGAGCAATGTCAGGGTTCCTGCCCGTCCTGCGGCGGCAGTTGCGGCGTTTGATGATTATTCAGTAAATAGTTTTTTGAAAGGCGGCATAGATATGATTAAAAGAGCATCTGACATTGACAGAGAAGTTATTCCCGGTTTTTGCGGCGGCAGCGGTGAAACGGTTATTGAAACGTTTGTTCACGGCGGCGAGGCAAAATCGAAGATTCTCGCATGTTGCACCGTAAAACTTGACAAGGGCTGCGAAGTGGGACTGCATGACCATCCCGATGACGATGAAGTTTATTATGTCATTTCGGGCAAGGGTCTTTACAATGACGGCGACGGAAATTGGGTCGAAGTATGTCCCGGAGATTCCACTCTGTGCGGTAACGGCGGCTGGCACGCTATGAAAAACGTTGAGGACGAGCCTCTTGTATTTCTTGCCGTTGTTGTCGGCTATTGATTATATCTAAAATGAAATTTTCATTTGTCGGCGATTTGTTCTTTCCGAAAAGATGCGCTTCGTGCGGAAAATTGATTGAAGTCGGTTCGGACTGTCTTTTCTGCAATGAGTGTGCTCATTCTATGGTGAAAGACAGTCTCGTTGACGAAAGATATCCGTTCAGACGCGTTGTTTCCGCATATGTTTATATTGACGGTGCGGCAAACGTCGTTCGCAACATGAAGCACGAATACATACCGAAAGTTGTTGATTTTGCGGCGAATGAGGTCTTGAACGTGATAACCGCAATCACCGACGGAAAATTTGATGTAGTCACATTTGTTCCGAGGTACGGCAAGCATGTTCCGTATTCATCTTCAAAAGAGATGGCGAAACGCATATCAAAATCTCTCGGAGTTCCGTTCGGAGAAAAGACGATTATCAAAACAAGAAACATAAAATCGCAAACAAGTTGTCGCAGCGACAAAGAAAGACGGCGCAATGTCAGCAATGCGTTTTCGGTAGGTGAAGACGTTCGCGGAAAGCGCGTTCTTGTAATCGACGACGTGCAGACAACGGGTTCGACGCTTCGTGAAGTGGGACGTGTTCTTGCGGAATCGGGCGCGGAGCCATTCGGCGCGGTGTTTGCAAGGGTGCGCCTTGCACATAATTCGAAAAAGTTTGTACCTGTCGGAAAAACGGCGGAGACTATCTCTTTTAAGCCCGACAGAGAAATTCCTTTTTCTGCATTTGACAGAGATATAGCACGGCTACGCAGAAAAAGACGGCGGCGGCGCTTTCGGATAAATACGGTTGAAAAATTCAAGGAAAAAATAAGACGGAGAGTTTAACCTCCGTCTTATTTTTTGTTTGTTATTTCAAATATTCGAGAATTTGCTCTTTCGGTCTGTATCCGACCAACGTGTGAATTATCTCACCGTTTTTGAATATCAGCAGGGTGGGAATGCTTGCTATTCTGTATTCGGAAGCAAGGTCTCCCTCGTCGTCCACATTGACTTTGCCGACTTTGATTTTGCCCTCGTATTCTTCCGCAATTTCTTCAACAATGGGTGCAATCATTTTGCACGGGCCGCACCATGTAGCCCAAAAATCAACGAGTACGGGAATATCGGAATTGATAACTTCATCTTCAAAGTTTTCTTGTGTAAGTGTAATTTCAGCCATAACGGGCTCCTTTCATTTGATTTGAAAATTTATAAAACCTATTATTTTTCGGAAATTAATACATTCTCTTATAAAAAGTTCATTGACTTTTTCTTTTTGCTGTGTTAGAATAGCAACAGTATTTGCGGGTATGCCGCATTTTTCGGAGATGTAAATATGAAAAACAAAAAAGTTAAGTTTATCGTTGATGCCGCAGTTATTGCGGCTCTTTATGTCGTTCTGACTTATCTTGCGGCTGCGTTTAATCTTTCAAGCGGCGTCATTCAGGTCAGATTTTCGGAAGCGCTGACCATCTTGCCTGTCTTCACTCCTGCCGCCATTCCGGGCTTGTTTGTCGGCTGTATTCTCGCCAACGCACTGACGGGTGCAGTAGTCATTGATGTTATCTGCGGAAGCATAGCAACGCTCATAGGCGCCGTCGGAGCATGGCTCATCGGAAAATATGTTATGAATAGGCTCAAATACGCTTATTTTCTCGCGCCGCTGCCGACAATCATTGCAAACGCGGCAATCGTTCCGTTTGTTCTGCGTTACGCATACGGAATGCAGGACGCGATTTGGTATATGGTGCTTACCGTGGGGCTCGGCGAAATTATTTTCGCGGGAATGTTTGGGGTAGTGCTTTATCTTGCAATTCGTTCCCGTGCGTCACGTCTGTTCTGATTCTCCGACATGTTTTTCTTTTTTCGGAGGCTTCGGACCGAAGTACTGATAGTATTGGCATTCGAGTTTTCCGTTATACAGCTTTCTGCGTTTGTCCGCTTTTTTACCGTAATTTTTCTCGAAATACGGGTTGGACGTAATGATATAAAACGACCATGTATCGAGTTTTGAAAATGTTTTGCCCATAAGTCTGTAAAGACTTTCGGCTTCACGGCTTTCTCCGAGCCTTTCTCCGTATGGGGGATTGGTGACGACAAAGCCGTATTTTTCTTTTGAAGCAAAGTCCGCAACATTCATCTGTTTGAGATGTATGTATTCATCAACGCCCGCTTCTTCCGCGTGCCGCATCGCAAGTTCTATTGCTTTCGGGTCGATATCGCTGCCGTAAATGTTGAGTTTTCTGTCAAATTTTACACGCTGTTTTGCTTCGTCCCGGGCTTTATCAAATACCTTTGCGTCAAAGTTTGTCCAACGCTCCGCCGCAAAACCTCTGTTCATGCCGGGCGCCATGTCAAGCGCTATCATTGCCGCTTCTATGGGAATTGTTCCCGAACCGCAGAGCGGGTCTGCAAGAAGTCGTTCACCTCGCCAATAACTGAGAAGCAGCAAACTGCACGCAAGCGTTTCTTTCAGCGGCGCTTCTCCCGCAAGGCTTCTGTACCCGCGTTTATGAAGTCCCGCACCCGAGGTGTCAAGCGTAATTGTCGCAACATCTTTCAATATGGCAACGGAGATTTTGTATTCCGCTCCGTCTTCGGGAAAAATTTCTTTCCTGCAACGGAGCTTCAGTTTTTCGATAATTGCTTTTTTTGTTATTGATTGACAATCTGGTACGCTGAAAAGCGTTGATTTTACAGATTTTCCCACAACATGAATAAAAGCGTCGGGAGAAAGTATGTCAGCCCATTCAACGGCATAAACACCCTGAAAGAGTTCTTCAAATGTCGTGGCACGAAATTCCGCAAGTTTTATCAGAACTCTGTCAGCCGTTCGGAGTTCGACATTCGCTTTTGCTATATCTGCAAAATCTCCTCGGAACGTCACACGTCCGTTTTCGGTCATAATATCCTCGTAACCGAGGTTTGTCAATTCTCTTGCAGTAACGCTTTCTATTCCGAAAGCCGATGTCGCGATTATTTCAAACGGTTTCATAATTATAATTCCGAATAAACGACGGGGGAGGTGTATACTGTGGTGTAAACCGCTTTATCAGCCGCAAAGTCATCCGTTTTCATTCCCGCAAAGATGTCGTAAGTGAACGATGCGGTTCCGCCGAACTCTCTGTTGCAGAAATTGTTGTATGTATTGTTGAAGATGCAGGAGAACAGACAACCGCAGTCCTGAGACGGTGTTTTCAGCCCTGCAAAGTAATTCGCTCCGCCGAAACACATGACGGGGGCGTCTTTTGAAGTGAAGAGCAAATCGTCATACGGATATGCTATCCAGCCGTCTATCGAAGTGCTGTCAAAGTTTGAAAAATCAAGTTGACCGCGCCCGAATTCAAACACTCTGCCGCCCATTGAAGAAACAGCCGCAGACTTTGCATCGTCGAGCAGGAATTTGAGATAGAAACTCTCGGGGTCTTCCGAAAGCTGCCTGTCTATAATTACTTGAACCGTTATTCTTTCGGTCTTTTTCCAAACCGTTATGATACGTTTGCCCGAAACAAGTCGTTCATTTTTGAACGGTTGCTCAAAGCGGATAAAGTTTGAATCTTCAGTCTTCGCCGCTTGTCTGAATTCGCTCTGATATACAAGCGAATAGTGTCTGACAAGCGAATTTTTCATATCGACGTCTGTTTCGGAATAGAGGGATGACATAACGTCACGTTTTGTTTCGCTGTCCGTGCAGACTGCGCAAAATTCTCCGAGCGCGGTTGCCGAAAACTTAACGTCGCCCCATACGACTTCCGTCGGACAGCCGAGTTCGTCAACCGTAACGGTCGGTATTCTTATTGAAGAAATATCGTTTCCTATTTCGTCGGAAAGTCTGAACGTCTGTATTCCGCCCGCAGGAATCTCAACATAAAAGCGCGCATATCCGTCGCAGAAAGAAAGTTTTTCCGTTCTGGATGTCGAGGTATTAACGGCGCAGTAGCAGTTTTCGGGAAGTCCAGTTGCGGGAATTGAGACAAGACCTCTGTACAATGATTTACCGGTGTTAAACACATGTACCATACCCGAGTCGGACTGTTCGAAATAGTTTTTGATTCTGTCCGAATACAGCATTTCCGTCTTTGCCGCGGCAAGCGAAAGTCTCGAACGCTTGTAATTGAAAGTATCGGCTTTTTCGGGAGCGAGTAAACGCTCGTCGGCACGGAAAGTTTTTTCCGAGAATACGCAAAGATCGGAAGCGATTCTGTCAGCAAATCTGTTTTCACGATGCGCGTTGAAAGCGGGCATTGCAAGTGTGGCACGAAATTTTCTTTCCGTATCGCGCAGCAATGCGATTTCACGAGGCATGGATGCCGCCTGATTTATTCCGTCCGACCATTCTCCCGTAAGGCTGAGAAGATTTGTGTTTGTTATCTCTTTTTCAACTTCGCGCAGCGCCGTCGAAACGGTTGCTGTTTCAAGTCTCGGAATAAGACCGAGATTGTTCCATGTATCAACAAAGGAGGGAAGCAAAGAAACAGCTTCAATATTGTTGTAACCGTTTCCTCCCGTGAAAAGAACGGGGTATGCAACCGATTTATAAGCGGACTTTTTCTCTATCTCTTCGATTTTCGTGCAAAGACGCGCGCTCATAAGTACAAGATCGTCCTTGCCTGCGGTTCTTAAAAGTCTGCACAGGTTTTTTTCTGCGGACGGAGAGTCAAAACCTGTGAATTTGGGAGACTTTTCCGCAAAAAGCAACGTAAACAAATCGTTTTCAATGCTGTCAACCCAAGTAAAAGCTTTGTCTTTAACGGTTACGCGCCAGTTAAAAGCAAACGGCAGGGAATGTCTCATCTGTGCGGATTTCTCGTCAATTCCGACCCAAAGATATTCCGCACCTTTTTCGCAGGCACGTTTTATCGCGCTTGAATTGACCCCGCCTACACCGAGTTGCATCACGCTGTGGACGGAAAGTTTTTTCCATGTCTCGGAATCAAGCGTTTCAACGCTTTTTATCAGAGTTATATCGGACATGAACGAGGAGTGATCATAGCCCGTTCCGCAGACCTCGATAAAACCTTTTTCAACGGCTGAATAAAATGTTTTTCTTGTTATATCATCTGCACTGCGGAGATAATCCGAAACAACGGCGGCACTTGCGCACGTCCAACGGAAAGGGGAGTCGTCACCTGTCATGGACAGCACCGTGTCCAGCATGCGTCTTTGATATTCCTTTTCCGCAAACGAATGTTGCGTTGCTCCAATCGAATAGCGAGCTGTCGGAATCACATACAGAGTTTTAACGTTCATTTATTTATCTCCCGTCCGATATTTTGTATTTTCATATTTTATATTATACAATATATTGTGCTGAAAATCAAGTGCTTTTGAACATAAATTTGTATTTTGCAAAGTTCGGAACAAGCCTTTTCCAATCTACAAAGCCGATTGGTAACTTGACATATTAAAAAAAATGTATTATAATCAGTATATATGAAAAAAGGGCGTGTATTTTTTCTATGTTGAACAAAAATGACCGAATAACGTTGAATGTTGTCGCAATGTCGGGCGAAGGCTTCGGTATCGGAAGATTTTCCGATGAAACCGTTAAAGACTTCGTCGTTTTTGTTGCTGCCGCGGCTGTCGGAGACATTGTGGAAGTCCTTGTTTTGAAAGTTCTGAAAAGTTACGCGTTCGCAAAAATCGTTTCGTTTGTCGAAACTTCTCCGGACAGAATTAAATGTTCCTGCGACGTGTTCGGCAAATGCGGAGGTTGCTGTTATCGCCATGTCGGTTATGACGCGGAACTCAGATATAAGACGGAACATGTTCGCGATGTTTTTAAAAAGAATTATCCCGATTGTCCCGTCAATATCGAAAATGCGCTTCCGTCCGTTACGATTGACGGCTATCGCAACAAAGCGCAGTTTCCGATATCGGAAGACGGAAAATGCGGGTATTTTGCAATAAATTCGCATAGGGTAATACCGTGTGACGGCTGTTTGCTTACACCTCCTGTGTTTGCGGAAATCACAAAGGTGATAGAAAACTATATTTCCGAATATTCGGTTCCCGTATACAATGAAACAACGCAAAAAGGACTGCTTCGGCACGTTTGTATCAGACGGGCGCCGTCAACGGGCGAGATCTCCGTGGTGCTTGTCGCGACTTCCGAAATTCTTCCGCATAAAGTGCAGTTTTTATCAAAACTCACCGCCGTTGAAGGCGTTAAGTGTATTTATCTGAACATCAACAGAAAAAACACGAATGTGATTTACGGTTCAAAGAACATTTTGCTCTGGGGCGAGCCTTTTATCACCGATGTCCTTTGCGGCTGCCGCTTTGAAATCTCGCCGATGTCTTTTTATCAGGTGAATTCCGAGACGTGTGAAAAACTGTATATTTATGTAAAAGACGGGCTTCAGCTAAAAAAGACGGACATCTTGCTTGATTTGTACTGCGGCATAGGCACGATAGGGTTGTCCTGTGCCGACAGAGTCGAAAAGGTCATCGGAATTGAAGCGGTTCATGATGCTGTTGAAAACGCGGTTCGGAATTCTTATATCAACAATTTTGATAATGCCGAGTTTTATTATTCGCAAGCGTCCGACACAGCGGATATATTCAAAAATATCCTGCCGAACTGCCATCCGAACGTCGTGATAGTCGATCCTCCGCGAAAAGGCCTTGACGCAAAAACTATCGAGGCAGTTCTGTCCTTAAACCCTGAAAAATTCGCGTATATTTCGTGCGATCCGGCAACGCTCGCCCGTGATTTGAAGATATTTGACGAGCTCGGCGGCTACGTCCCGACCGTCATTCAGCCGATAGATATGTTCCCACGCACAAAACATGTAGAGTGCGTAGTTATATTGAATAAGGTGAATTGATCGACGGTGTGAAGTAATTACGAAACGAAAGATTTTCGACAGTGACTTCGAAAAGGAAAAGGAAATGAACGAAATTATATGCTATCGGATATTTCTCGGTTACAACGACTTTCAGACAAAAGAGCAGTTGGTTACCGAGGACGAGCTGGAGCAGCTCGTTTCCGCTTATTTTCAAAAGAAAAAGATCGGCTTTACGATATCTTCCGGAAAAGGCGGGTATTTGTATAAAGACGGCAAATATATTCTTGAAAATATAATTATAATCACTCTTGTGGGAGATCAGGGCATTGATATCTTTCGTCTGTCGAAAAACCTGTCGATGTTTCTTAATCAGGAAGCGTCGCTTGTTATGAAACATACTGTCGAAAAGAGGTATATTTAGGTGGAGAATAAGGAAAAATATACGGCGGGTTTTTGTTATGAAATTTACATCGGGATAAAAGACAAAGACAGTTATCTTGAAAATATTACGGTTGAGGATTTCTGCAAAACGCTGACCGAAATATGCGCGCAGAAGGATATTGCCTTTTCGCTGATCACGCAGTTGGGCGGATATCAGCACGGCTGGGGATATACGACCGAGACAAGCCTTCGCATCGTTATCATCGGCGCGAACGAGCCGGAGATCACCGAGCTTGGTGCGCGCATGAAAAAAATCGTGAACACCGATACTATTATGATAACGCGCTCTGAGATTGAGTACGCGTTTTTATAAAGACAAAACCTTACATACGTTTTCAGTGAGAGATTAAGGACGGGCGTAAAATGAAGCATGTTTTTATCATAAATCCGAAGTCGAATTCGGAGGCATTTACGGAGAAATTTCGGCATAAAATCGAGGAATTGTGCGTTAATCGCGGACTTGAGTTTGAGATAAAGTCAACGGCGAAAAATCTCGACGCGGAGAATTTCGCGCGGCAAGCGGCTGAAAAGGGCGACGCGGTTCGCGTCTACGCCTGCGGCGGGGACGGCACTGTTAACGAGGTCGTAAACGGAATATTCGGATTTAAAAATGCCGAACTTGCCGTTATCCCGATAGGCACGGGCAACGATTTTATCAGGACATTCGGCGACATCAAAAAGTTTTTCGATATAGAGACTGTAATAGATTCGGAAGCTCGACCGATTGACGCGATAAAGATAAATGACAGAATTTGCATAAATATCGCAAACATAGGCTTTGACGCTGCGGTCGTTCAGCGCGTGGAAAAACTGCGCAAGAAACGATTTGTCCCGAAAGCGGTATCATATCACCTTGGCGTTGCCATCTGTCTGATAAAGTTTCCGAAAGAGACCTTGAAAATTAAATTCGACGACGGGGAAGAGCAGGATGAAAAATTTTTGCTTACTCTTTTTGCTAACGCTCAGTATTACGGCGGAGGCTACCGTTCCGCATCTCCCGCAAAAGTTGATGACGGCATGATGGATGTTATAACCGTCAAAAACGTAAGCCGTCGGGTATTCGTGAGCAATGTATCCGCCTATCAAAAGGGTACGATAATCGGGACGCCCGCCGGAGATAAAATATTGAAGCACCGTCTCTGTCGGCGTGCCGTGCTGACAAAAGAAACTCCGTTTACGGTTTGTTACGACGGGGAAATGCTTCCGACGACAAGAGCAGAGATAGAGTGTATGCCTAAGTCGATACGTTTTGTTATTCCGAACACGGTCGACGTTACTGCTTTGAGCTGCTTTTCAGTAGAACGGGAAAACGCCGTTAAATAAAAACCGCGTACTTGTAAAAAGTAAAGTTTGAAAAAACCGTCAACCCGAGCACGGCGAGTTTTGCGTATTCGGTTTCTATTCCCGCCGCAAGAATTGCGGAGAGAATAAAAGGGGAGACGGTTGCGACAAATAAATTGATACTAAAAAATTTTGTAAATCGCACGGCGTGTCCCGTACCCGTGCGGTTGAATTTTATATAGCTGTATGAGAAGTATCTTGTAACGGTTGAAACAGTATATGACAAAAACTGCGACAGCGGAGCGAATACCGAAAAAACGACTGTCAGCAGGCGGAACAAAACAAAATCAAGCGCGGCATTCGAAAAGAACACCGCGCCTTTTGTTATTAAAGTTCTGTAAATGAGATCGACCGAAAAGTCGAGCAGTTTCAAAAGTTTTTTCCGCATTTACCTCATTCCGAATTTGAGCGAACGGTCGGGCTTCACGCAGACTGCCTGAACAAGACCGACTGAAATCAAAAGGGCAAGAACGGATGAGCCGCCGTAACTGAAAAACGGAAGCGTAACGCCGATAACAGGCAAAACTCCGATACACATTCCTATGTTTATCAGCGTTTGGAACATTATCGTACTTGCAACGGCTATGCAGATGAAAAAGCCCTTTTGGTCCTTCGCTTTGCGCGCGTTTCTGAATATTAACAATACTATTGTAACCAAAACAAGCAAAACGAATACACAGCCCACAAAACCCCACTCTTCACCGACAATGGCATATATGAAGTCGGTTCTGATTTCGGGAAGAAGCGAATTCTGCGCCTGAATGCCTTTTTGATAGCCGAGCCCCCAAAGTTGACCCGAGCCGATAGCCATCCTCGAAACAAGCGGCTGATAGCCTTTTCCAAGCGGGTCGAGCTCAGGCTGAAAGCCGTAAAGAATACGCAGTTTCTGATAGTCTTTCATCATGTTCCAAAGCAGCGGGGTAATGCCCGCAACTCCGAGCGCGCCGATAAGAATGTATCTGTAATATATTCCCGCCGCAAATACAAGAACGACAAATATTCCGATGTAGATAAGTGCGGTTCCTATATCGCCCTGCAACAGAATCGGAACGAGGTATGCAAGAAAGTGTATCAGAACAAAAAGAATATTCTTGGGTTTGTTCAGATCTTCGCCGAGTTTTGAGAGGTGTTTGGACATCGTGACCGCAAAGCATATCTTTGTAAATTCCGATGTCTGAATATTGACGGAACCTATCATCAGCCAGTTTCTGTTACCGTTTATCTCGGGTGCGATAAGTGCTGTCAGAAAAAGTGCCGCGGAAGATGCGACGACAATGTATTTCCAAAGGTCGGAAATTATATCGTAATCGAGTTTTGAAACAATTATCATCAAAACAAAGCCGAGACCGATCGCAACGCCCTGAACAATCATGCTTCGGGAATGAGCGTCCGACCCGTATGTTGCGCTGTTTATGCAAAGCATGCTGAAAACAAGCAGCACGGCTATAAGACCGAGCAGAACTTTGTCGAAATTCTTTATATAACTTTTAACGCCGTAAGAACGGTCGCCGATACGAATATTCATCAAATTGCAGCCTTCCGTGAAAATAAACGTCTTTCTTTGATTATTATACCATAAAACAAGTCATATTTCAAGACTGCCGCGACTAAAATTTAATGAGGTGGTATAATGTCTCGAATGACCGATCTTGCGGTAAGAAAACTCGAATTGAAATGCAGACGCAGAGGCAGACACATTGTTTCTTTTGTTGCGCTGATGCTTGCGCTCGGGTTTTGTGTAATTGCCGCGACAAAAATACAAAAATACGGAACCGATACGATAAAAAACAACAGCGAAGCGCAGGGCAACGGTTTGCTGGCGGTCTTTGCGGCATTGACGGGAACTGCAAAGGGCGGTAAACAGAAAATGGATGAAAGCGTTTTGGAAGTCATTGCGCAGGTCGAGGCGGGAGACACAACGCAGGAAGCCGAGAATCCGTTTTCGGAAGCCTGTTTGCCGGTAAATTCCTCTCTCAATTCCGGCTTCGGTTACAGAACCGACCCGTTTAATGAATCAAGTACGGTCCTTCATCGAGGCGTTGATATAAAGGCAAGTGACGGAACTGAAGTAAAGTGTGCACTTGCGGGAAAAGTTGTTGAAGTGGGGTATAACGACATCGGCGGCAACTACATAAGGGTGGAACATTCGAACGGATTTGTCACTTATTACGGGCATTTGCAACAGGCTCTTGTCAAAGACGGAGATACGGTTGAAAAAGCGCAGGTCATTGCACTTTCGGGTCACACGGGAAACGTAACGGGAGCACACCTGCATTTTCAGATAGAATACGGAGAAAGATATGTTGACCCGCAAGTCTATTTCAAATTCAACGAAGAGTAGATTTTCCATACACCCCGCATTTCCGATTATATGGGGCATATTGCTGATTCTCGGCAAAAGCGACGGAGTTCTTCTCGTTTTTGTTGCAGCGCTTATCCATGAAACCGCACACATTGTCGCATTCCTTGCATACGGTGAGCGAATTGAAAAAATCAGACTTATGCCGTTCGGAGTCAGTGTCAGCCTGCGTTCTGCGGCAGACGTTACATGCCGAAAGGAGATTTTTGCGGCGCTTGCGGGCATTGCGGCAAATCTTGCCGTGGGCGGAATTTCGTTTTTACTCGGAAAAACAGAGAATATTCTCGGCGCGGATTTCTTTGCCGCCTGCAATCTTGCGCTCGCGTTTATAAATCTTGTCCCCGTTCTGCCGCTTGACGGCGGACGGGCGCTTTATTTTTTGCTGTTGAAAAGATCAACGCCGCTTGCGGCACGGAAAGTAAGCATTATTGTGTCTTTTGTGTTTCTTGTTCCTCTCAGCGTCTGTGCCGTTGTGCTTGTTGTGAAAACCGGCTATAACTTCTCCTTGCTGATGATTTGCGCATATCTGTTCGCATATATTGCGTTAAAGAGAGAAATTTGACGAAAAGCCCTTGAAATCGAGCGCGGAATGTAGTAAAATAAGATGTAAAAAACCGAAAGGAAACTAAATATGAATATAGATGAGTTTATAAATACACGGCTTGCCGAAGTTCAAAAGCCGTCGTGGTATGTCGGGGGAGAATACGGGAGCGTCGTCAAAAATAAAGAAGCTGTCAATATCCGTTTTGCGTTCTGCTTTCCCGATATGTACGACGTGGGAATGTCGCACCTCGGCATGAAGATACTCTATCACATGATGAATGACACCATGCCCGACGTATGGTGCGAACGTGTGTTTATGCCGAACACCGATATGCAGCAACTGATGAGAGAAAACGATATTCCTCTTTTCGGTCTGGAAAGCCACGAGCCCATAAAAAACGATGATTTTGTCGGATTTACGCTGCAATATGAGTTAAGTTACACCAACATTGTGGCAATGCTCGACCTTGCGGGCGTTCCCATATTCGCAAAAGACAGAAAACAGGGCGACCCCATTGTTATCTGCGGCGGTCCGTGCGCGTGCAATCCCGAACCGATTTCCGATTTTGTCGACATATTCTTTATCGGAGACGGTGAAGAGGACTATTATCCGCTTTTTGATATTTACAGACAGTGCGGCAAGGACAGGGAAGAGTTTTTGCGCCGTGCGACGGAAATAGACTGTATGTATGTTCCGAAATACCATAAAGAGGGACAGCAGGTCAACAGGCGAATCATCAAAGACATAAACAAATGCTATATCCCCGATAAAATGGTCGTGCCTTATGCTGAGATAGTGCATGACCGTGTGGTGCTCGAAATCATGCGCGGCTGCATTCGAGGCTGCCGCTTCTGTCAGGCGGGAATGATTTACCGACCGTTCAGACAGCGCTCGCCCGAACTGCTTGTTGAGACAGCAAAAAAACTCATTAAGGCAACGGGGTATGACGAGATAAGTTTGACGTCTCTTTCAACGAGTGACTTTGAACACCTCGATGAACTTGCGGACAGCCTTTTGACGTATTGCGTGCCGCAGCATATAGATATATCTTTGCCGTCGCTGCGAGTTGACAATTTCACAAAAGACCTGCTCGAAAAAATGCAGTCCGTACGCAAAAGCGGGCTTACATTCGCTCCCGAAGCGGGAACACAGCGGTTGCGCGACGTTATCAACAAGAATGTAACGGAAGAAGAAATAATGAACACCTGCCGTATTGCGTTCGAGGGTGGTGCCTGCGCGGTAAAACTGTATTTCATGATAGGACTTCCGACGGAAACGGACGAAGACATAAACGGCATTGCATATACGGCGCAGAGAATCGTCGATCTTTTCTATTCGTTGCCTATAAAACGCGCCAGAGGTCTTTTTATCACGATAAGTCTTTCGACTTTTGTTCCGAAACCGTTTACGCCGTTCCAATGGGAACCGCAGATAACGCTTGACGAAATAGACCGACGTCAGAAACTGCTCATAGAGACAGTGGGCAGAAATAAGCATATCAGGGTCAACTATCATGACGGAAAGACTTCCGTGCTTGAAGGCGTTTTTGCAAGGGGAGACAGACGTCTCGGAAAAGTAATCTACAACGCATATAAACGCGGCTGTCAACTTGACGGCTGGAACGAGCATTTCAAGTTCGACGAATGGATGAAAGCCATAGAAGAAGAGGGACTTACCGCCGCGGAGTATTGCAACAGAAAACGCGATTTTGACGAATCTCTTCCTTGGGACGTTATCAACTGCGGCGTATCGAAAAAATTCCTGCAACACGAATGCGAAAAAGCATACCGTGCGGAAACAACGCCCAACTGCAAGGAAAAATGCGCGGGCTGCGGAATTACAAAATATTGCAAAGGAGATGTCTGCCCGTGAGAATAGTTTTTACAAAAGAAGCAAACGCGCGCTTTATTTCACATCTTGACCTTGTGCGCTGCTTTACCAGAATTTTCAGCAGAGCGGGCATTCCCGTCAGCCATACGCAGGGGTTCAATCCGCATCCGTATATGGTCTTTTCACCGCCGCTTTCTCTCGGCGTTTTAAGCGATTGCGAGATAGTAGACATCAAGACCGACGAACCGATGAGCGGGGAAGAGATAAAACGCAGAATGTCTTTTGCCGTGCCCGCCGATATACGAATTGCGGACGCTTACGAAGACGGAGAAAAACTCAATCTTATAGACAATGCCGATTACGAACTGACAGTACCCGAAAACTGCGTTTCGGAGTTTGAAAACTTCATTTCACAAGACAGAATTGAAATAGAGAAAAAAGCGAAAAAAGGCGGAATGAAGACCGTATGTATCAGCGACGGAATGACGGTTAAGTCAAGAACAAACAAGGAAAATGACTCCGTGTTTGTTATAAATCTTCCGTGCAACAGCGAAAACAATGTCGGCGTGAACTTGCTGATGAAAGCGTTTTCGGAGTTTACGGGCGGTAAAACCTGTCCGATAACAGTCAAAAGAGTCGCATTTTTTAAAAAAGACGGAACAGTTTTCAAATAACTTGATTTTTAATATTTATTATGATAAAATACAGAATTGAAAGTTGTTCCCGAAAGGAAGTTTTTTTGTATGAAAGTTAAAAAGGCAGTCATTCTTGCCGCGGGGCTCGGAACGAGAATGCTTCCCGCGACAAAGTCGGTTCCGAAAGAACTCATTCCCATTGTTGACAAGCCGGCGCTTCAATATCTTGTTGAAGAGTGTGTCAAGAGCGGAATCGAGGACATCATGATCGTTATTTCGAGAGGCAAGACGCTTATCGAAGATCATTTTGACCGTTCACCCGAATTGGAAGACAGACTCAAAGCGGGCGGCGCGAAGAAAGCAAAACTTCTCGAAACCGTAAATGAGATTTCCAATATGGCAAACATCGTTTACGTTCGTCAGAAGACGATGAACGGCACAGGCGGCGCACTTATGTATGCAAGAGAGTTCACCGGCAACGATCCGTTCGCTGTTCTTTACGGCGACGATGTTATTATGAACGATGAATATCCCGTTGTAAAACAGCTTTGTGACGCTTACGAAAAGTACGGCAAAGGCGTTTGCGGCGTTCAGGCGGTTTCCGAAGAGGCAATTCAGAGATACTGCACACTTGCCGTTGATCACATTGAAGATAACAGATATTATGTTTCCGATATGATCGAAAAGCCAACGAAAGATCAGATTCTTTCTTACTATTCGATTCTCGGCAGACTTGTTCTTACTCCCGAAATATACTCCGTTCTCGAAAAGACACCGCTCGGCGCAGGCGATGAATTGCAGTTGACCGACGCGATGAAGACCGTTGCGCAGACAGAAAGAATGGTTGCGGTTGACTTTGTTGGTAAGAGATACGACATGGGCAACAAACTCGGCGTTATGCAGGCACAGGTTGAGACTGCGCTCAAACATCCCGAGATCGGTGCTGATTTCAGAGAATATCTGAAAGAGATCGCAAAAACTCTTTAACGGAGAAAAATATGTATTACTCGATGACCGACGGCACCATTATCATGGCAGCCGAGCCGAAAGGCGCCGAATTGCTCTCGATTTGCGATATGACGCAAAAAAACAAGGAATATGTTTGGACGGGTGACGAAAAGTATTGGAAAAGTCACGCACCGAACCTGTTCCCGTTTATCGGACGCATTCTCGGAGGAAAGTATACTTACGGCGGAAAAGACTATGAACTGAAATCAAGACACGGATTTGCCCGCGACAAAAAGTTTTCTCTTGTCGCGCACACCGAAACTTCGATGACTTTTTCTCTGCGTTCCGACAACGAGACAAAAGCCGTATATCCGTTTGATTTTGAGTTTCTTGTACGCTACGACTTGCTGAAAAATAAAACGGTCGGGGTCACTTATACAGTCAGAAACGTTTCCGAAACGGAAAAAATGATTTTTGCGCTGGGTTCGCATCCCGGGTTCAGAGTTCCGCTCAATGCGGACGAAAAGTTCGAAGATTACTTTCTCGAATTTTCCGAACCGTGCGCACCGCAAAGATATCTGCTGACGGAAGAGGGATTCTTGACAGGCGAGACAGAACCGTTTGAACTTGAAGACAGTGTACGTCTCGGTCTGCGTCACGACCTGTTTGACAATGACGCGATTGTGTTAAAAAACACGGCAAAGACTGTCACTTTGAAGAGCAGAAAAGGCAATAACGGTTTGCGTATGCGATTTGACGGGTTTAATCTTCTCGGCATATGGCATACAAACAGGAGTGATGCTCCGTTTGTTTGTCTTGAACCTTGGATAGGTCATTCCGCGTTCATTGACGAAAAGTTACCTCTTGAAGAAAAACGTGACATGATAAGTCTTGAACCGAGAAAAGAATTTATCGTCGGTTTCCAAATACAAATATTCTGATTTTAAGAGCGTTCTTCGGAACGCTCTTTTTGCAATTTAATCCCGAAGTTTTACATATATTTTATTTACAATCCATGATTTTTGTGATATAATATATTATGGAATAATTTCGGAGGATAAAAAGATGAGAAAGACAAAAATAGTTTGTACGCTCGGTCCCGCGACAAACGACCCGAAAGTTGTTGAAGAGTTGATAAAAAGCGGTATGAACGTCGCACGTTTTAATTTTTCGCACGCGACACATGAAGAGCATAAAAAAAGATTCGATGAGTTTGTTGCAGTTCGTGACAGACTTGGTTTTCCCGTTGCCACGATGCTTGATACAAAGGGCCCCGAGGTTCGTGTAAAGCAGTTTTCCGCAGGTCCCGTCGAATTGAAAAAGGGACAAACTTTTGTGCTGACGACAGACGATGTTGACGGCACGGCGGAGCGCTGTTCGGTAACATATAAGGGGCTTCCCGACGATGTTAAAAAAGGTACGGTCATTTTGATTGATGACGGACTTATTGAACTGACGGTTCAAGATGTTGTCGGCAACAATATCTTCTGCAAAGTTCTTAACGGAGGTCGGGTTTCAAACAATAAGGGTATAAACGTGCCCAATGTCCGACTTTCCATACCGTTTTTAAGCGAACGCGACAAAAGCGATATAAAATTCGGGGTGGAGACCGGATTCGATTTCATCGCAGCATCGTTTGTGCGTTCCGCCCGCGATATACTCGACATCAGAGAATATCTTGCGTCGCTCGGCAATACGGACATAAAAATCATTGCAAAAATCGAAAATATGGAGGGCGTCCGCAACGCCGACGATATTTTGAGCGTTTCGGACGGGCTTATGGTAGCAAGAGGTGACCTCGGCGTTGAAGTTCCTCTTGAAGAGATTCCCGTGATTCAAAAAGACCTTATCAAAAAAGTATACAATGCGGGCAAACAGGTCATAACCGCCACGCAGATGCTCGATTCCATGATAAAAAATCCGCGTCCGACAAGAGCGGAAGCCACTGACGTTGCAAACGCCATATACGACGGCACATCTGCAATAATGCTTTCGGGAGAGACCGCAAACGGGCTTTATCCGATAGCAGCGGTCAGGACCATGGCTCGTATAGCAGAGAGAACAGAATCGGATATCAATTACATTCATCGTTTTGCGACACGTCCGCAGGACAAAGGCGGAGACGTTACAAACGCTATTTCGCATGCAACCTGTACAACGGCGCACGACCTCGGAGCGAGGGCAATAGTCACCGTTACAAAATCAGGCAGAACCGCTCGTGAAATATCAAAATTCCGTCCGCTTTCGCCGATAGTCGCTTTTGCAATGAGCGAAAAGGTTTGCCGTCAGATGAACCTTTCATGGGGCGTGTATCCGCTTATTCTCGAAGAAAAGGCGAATACCGACGAACTGTTTGCGGACGCCATTGAGGGCGCAAAAAAAGCTGGCTATGTCAACGACGGAGACCTTGTGGTTATAACCGCAGGCGTTCCGCTCGGCGTTTCGGGCACAACAAACCTGCTCAAAGTTGACATCGTGGGCGAAAAACATTCTGTATGAAAACTGTTATGACAATAGTTTGAACAGGCGTTTTTGCTATTGATTTTTTCTCCGAAAAATGATATAATATTTTATTATCGGAGAGGAGCGTTTGGGTTTGAGTCAACATATTGATTGCGTTGTCATCGGCGCCGGCGCTTCCGGTATGATGTGTGCTGGAACAGCGGCTGAAAACGGGAACAGAGTTGTCGTTGTCGAGAAAAACAAGATGGCGGGGCGTAAACTCCTGATAACAGGCAAAGGGCGCTGCAATGTGACGAACAACTGCGACGCCGAAACATTTTTTGCAAACATCGTATCAAATCCGAGATTTATGATGAGTTCATTCTCTGCGTTTTCAAACGAGGATACGATAAGATTCTTTGAAACGCTCGGAGTTCCGCTTAAAACGGAGCGCGGAAACAGAGTTTTTCCCTCTTCTGGCAAAGCAAGCGATATTTGCAATGCGTTAAAAAAATATTGCGACGACTGCGGTGTGAAATTTGAACGCGGCGATGTTGTTTCGCTGATTGTCGAAAACGGACGAATTCTCGGCGTGAGACTTTCCGACGGCAGAGAAATTTTTGCTGAAAATACCGTTGTTGCGACAGGCGGGAAATCTTACCCTCTGACGGGTTCGGACGGAAAAGGTTACGAACTTGCACGGTCGTGCGGTCACGATATCGTTGAACCCCGTGCGGCGCTTGTTCCCCTTGTTTTTGAAGAAAAGAGTTTATGCGCAAGGCTTGAGGGGCTTTCTCTCCGTAATGTCGGAATAAAACTCGTCAGAAACGGCAAAACCGTATACGACGGATTCGGAGAGATGGTTTTCACTCATGACGGAATGAGCGGACCGGAAATATTGAGCGCAAGTTCCGTTGCCGAAAAGAGCGATAGGGTTAGCATAGACTTAAAACCCGCGCTTGACGAAAAAACGCTTGATGCACGGCTTGTTTCCGATTTTTCAAAAAATCTGAACAGGAATTTTTCCAATTCGCTTTCGGAATTACTTCCGTCAAAACTGATACCCGTTATCATTGATTTGAGCGGTATCGCTCCCGACAAAAAGGTGAATTCGATAACGTCAAAAGAGCGCGCTCGGTTACTCGAACTGCTGAAATCATTATGCTTCACGGTTCATTCAAGAGGCGACATAAACGAAGCAATAGTAACGGCGGGCGGGGTAAGCGTCAAAAACGTTTGTCCGAAAAATATGCGCTCAAAAATTATAAAAAATCTGTATTTCTGCGGCGAGGTTCTCGACGTTGACGCATATACGGGCGGTTTTAATCTGCAAATTGCGTTCAGTACGGGATATTGTGCGGGAAAGGACATCGGAACATGGGGATAAATATTGCGATTGACGGTCCCGGAGGTGCGGGAAAAAGCACCGTTGCACGCGCCGTGGCAAAACAACTCGGCTTCATTTATGTTGACACGGGCGCTATATACCGCGCGATTGGCTTGAAATTTGTTAGGACGGGGAAGTCTTTTACAAATGAAAATATAATTTCCGTGCTTCCCGGAACGGAACTCTCATTGACTCATATAGACGGAGAACAGCATATAATCATTGACGGCGAAGACGTATCGTCTCTTATCAGAACGCAGGAAATATCTTCCGCGGCGTCAAAGGTTTCCGCCGTTCCCGAAGTCAGAGCATTCTTGCTTGATTTACAGCGTGACATTGCAAGAAAGAACAACGTCATAATGGACGGAAGAGATGTCGGGACGGTAATTCTTCCGAATGCGGAAGTCAAAATATTTCTGACAGCAAACGTTGAAGTAAGGGCAAGACGCCGCCACAGGGAACTCATGGCAAAGGGACTTGAAACTCCCGATACGTTCGAACGCGTTTTGAAAGAGGACGCGGAAAGGGACAAGGCGGATTCCGAACGTGCGACAGCACCTCTCAAACCTGCCGAAGACGCTGTGTTGGTAGATACTTCCGATATGGATTTCGAACAGTCGGTTCAGACTGTAATTAACATAATACGGAGAAAAGTCAATGTATAAATTCGTCAGAGCGATTTCGCTTTTTTACATTTATGTCTTCAACCGTGTCAAAGTCACAGGTAAGGAAAATATTCCGACGGACGGCGCGCTCATCATCTGCGCAAATCATCATTCGGTGTTTGACATACTCTTACTCCTTACCGTGTTCAAACGACGCATCATATTCATGGCAAAGCAGGAACTTTTCAAGATTCCTGTTATGCGTTTCTTTTTGAAAAGACTCAACGCTATTTCCGTTGACAGAAGCGGTATGCCGATTTCAGCCGTCAGAGGTGCGCTGAAAGCACTTAAAAACGGCGAACAACTCGGAATATTCCCCGAGGGAACACGTTATAACACGGGCGACGGAAGCGACGCACGCGGCGGAGTTGCAATGTTTTCGTATAAGTGCAAAGCGCCCATAGTTCCCATTCATTTGGTCTACAAACGCAATGTCAATTTTTTCAATCGTTATGAGATAAGAATAGGTAAGCCTATAATTCCCGAAGAACTCGGTATCGAAAAAGGCTCTTCCGAAGAATATACGCAAGCCGGCGAGCATATAATGGAAACCGTTTATGGGCTTTGAAATATTTACGACCGAAACATTGGGTTTTTGCTTCGGTGTCGATCGTGCCGTTACGGCGCTTTACGAGCGTATAAAAGCAGAACATGAAGCACACAGCGGCAGAAAAATCTATACCTACGGTCCTATCATTCATAACCCCGACATCAACGAAGATCTTCGCTCAAACGGAGTTGAAGTTATAGATGATGTTTCGCAGGCAGCGCCGGGGGATATAGTGTTTATCCGAACTCACGGCGTGCCGAAAAGCGTTACCGAAGAACTTGAAAAACGCAGTGTCGAAACTGTTGATATGACTTGCCCGAAAGTCAAGAGAATACAAAAAATTGCGGCGGGCAATAAAGATTTGATAATCGTGGGTGATATTGCACATCCCGAGGTCATCGGAATTGTCGGAAATGCAGAAAATCGTTACTTTATTGCAAAAAGTCTTGACGAACTCAAAATTATATTGCATAATGAATTAAATAAAAACAGGGAATATGTTCTCGTTGCTCAAACAACATTCAATATTTCCGAATTCGAACGTATGGCGGAATACGCAAAAGCGTTTCCGAACGTCGAGGTTATAAATACAATCTGCACTGCGACGCACGATCGTCAGAAGCAGGTCGAAGAACTGTCAAAGAAAGTCGATTTTATGATAATTGTCGGCGGAAAAAACAGTTCAAACACAAAAAAACTCTATCAGATAGCGTCACAGAACTGCGATGCCGTCCATATAGAGAATTTTACTCAATTGCCAACTTATTTAGGTAAGTATAAAAAAATAGGATTGTCTGCCGGAGCGTCAACGCACCGCAGTGCAATCGAGGAGGTCATTATCAACATGGTAAACGAAAACGACGAGAAGGTACTCACCGAGGACGGCGAAGATTTTGCCAGCCTTGTGGAGGCTTCACTCAGACCGATGAAAAACGGTCAAAAAGTAACCGGAACAGTTACGGCTGTCAACGGAACGGAAGTTCAGGTTGACCTTTGTGCTAAACACTCCGGATTTATTCCTGCGGAGGAGTTTGAGCACGATGATAAGCCCGTTGCCGTCGGCGATGAGGTTGAAGCGGTCGTTGTGAAGGTAAACGATGCCGAGGGAACAGTTCTTCTTTCGAAGGCTAAACTCGACGCTGAAAAGGGACGTGAGCGTATCGCGGAACTCAAAGAAAGCGGAGAGATCGTTACCGGTAAAGTAATACAGGTAGTAAAAGGCGGTCTTGTTGTTCTTGTCAACAAGGTCAGAGTATTTGTTCCCGCATCGCTCGCAACGCTTCGCAGAACAGAAGATCTTACTCCGTTCAACGGCACAAATGTAAAACTTCGCATTATCGAAGTTGAAGAAAACGGCAGAAGAAGCCGCATTATCGGTTCCATCAAGTCCGTTCTCAAAGAAGAAAAAGAAGCTGCGCAGAAAGAAGTTTGGGACAACATTGAAGTCGGCAAGAGATATACGGGTACCGTTAAATCTCTTACAACGTTCGGTGCGTTTGTCGATATCGGCGGCGTTGACGGTCTTGTTCACATCACAGACCTTTCCTGGGGCAGAATCAAGCATCCCTCCGAAGTTGTTAAAGTCGGCGACGTTATCGAAGTTGAAGTTAAATCTTTCAACCCCGAGACGAAGAAAGTTTCTCTTACTTACAAGAAGACCGAAGATGATCCTTGGGTAATTCTCCCGAAGAAATATCATGTCGGCGACGTAGTGGAAGTTAAAGTTCTTAAATTCATGCCCTACGGTGCTTTCGTAAGCGTTATCCCTGGCATTGACGGACTTATCCATATCTCTCAGATTGCAAATCACAGAGTTGAAAACGTTTCCGACGTTCTTCAGATAGGTCAGACCGTTAATGCGCAGATCACCGAAATCAACTACGAGACCAAGAAAGTAAGCCTTTCCATCAAGGCGCTTCTTGCGAACGAGGAAGAATCGGACGAAGAGGAAGCACCTGCGGAATATACCGCAGAGCCCGCGTCTGAGGATGCAGCAGAATAAAATTAACGTTTATCGGTAAAATTGCCGATGGATGACCGATTTTGAGTTACTCAGGCAATTTTGGTTGCCTGAGTGACTTTTTTAGGAGGACTTATGTCTAACAAAAACACAAGCCTTAAACTTTCTTATCTTGTCGAAAAACTCGGATTAAAAACCGTCTACGTTCCCGGCAGCGGTTCCGAAAATTGCGACGACATCGATATTATAACATCGGAAGTCAACCGTCCCGGTCTTGCTCTTACAGGGTATTTTACTGACTTTGAAAAAGACAGACTCCAACTTATGGGTAACGCCGAACACGGCTATCTCGAAAGTCTGACGCCGGATGACAGAAAGGCAAAGGTTGACGCATTGTTTTCGCGCAAGTTCCCCGCGCTCATAATCTGTCAGGGAATCGAAGCCATTCCGGAAATAACGGAAAGCGCGAAAAAGTATGAAATACCTTTGCTCGGAACGGAAGAGCCGACTTCTAATGTGATGAGTTCCGTTATCAGCCTTTTAAGCGTAAAACTTGCCCCGCAGGTCACCCGTCACGGCGTGCTTGTGGAGGTTTACGGTGAGGGCATTCTCATGCTCGGTGAAAGCGGCGTCGGAAAAAGCGAAGCCGCAATGGAACTTCTCAAAAGAGGTCACCGACTTGTTGCCGACGATGCGGTTGAGATTAAGCGCGTTTCGAACAGAACTCTTGTAGGTACTTCGCCCGAAATAATCCGTCATCTTATCGAACTTCGCGGCATAGGTATTGTTGACGTTCGTCAGATATTCGGTATGGGCGCGGTTAAGGAATCTGAAAAGATAGACCTTGTTCTTTCTCTCGAAAATTGGAGCCAGGATACAAAATACGACAGATTCGGTCTGGAATATGAACAGTATGACATTCTCGGTCTTCAAGTTCCGATGATAACCATTCCCATTAAGCCCGGACGTAACCTTGCTGTCATAATTGAAGTTGCGGCGATGAACAACAGACTCAAACGTCTCGGCTACAATGCCGCTGCGGAACTCAACAAACGCCTTGAAGCGTCGATGAACGACAACGATTGAATTTTCTGAAACGGAGAAACTTATGCTTTCCGAACTCAAAGACTTTTTAACTGCAAACGGCATTGAATTTGAAGTTGATGTTCCGATGTCGAAGAATACAACTTTTCGGATAGGCGGCAATGCTGATATAATGATTTTTCCGCGTTCGGTTGAACAGGTCAGAGACTGCGTATGTGAACTGAACAGAGAAAATATCCGTTATATCACGGTCGGAAACGGCTCAAACCTGCTTGTGGATGACGACGGAATACGCGGTGCTGTCATAAAGACATCGAGACTTGACAGCGTATATGTCAAGGGCAATGAAATCGTCGCAGGCGCGGGTGCGCTTAATTCAAAAGTCGCAAACGCCGCACTTGAAGCGTCTTTGACGGGAATGGAATTTGCACATGGCATTCCGGGAAGCATCGGCGGCGCCGTGTTTATGAATGCAGGTGCATACGGTGGAACTTTTGCGGATATTGTTTCGGAAACGACTTATGTTGACCAAAACGGTAATATCAAAACGGTCAAAGGCAAAGAACATGATTTCGGTTACAGACATTCCTGTTTTTCGGACAGCGACATTATCTGCGAAACAAGACTCATGCTCCGTGACGGCGACCGTGAAAAAATCAAGTCGGAAATGCAGATTCTTATAGAGAAAAGAAAAACATCGCAACCGCTTGAATTTCCGAGCGCAGGCAGTTTTTTCAAGCGTCCCGAGGGGTATTTTGCGGGAAAACTTATACAGGACAGCGGACTGAAAGGCACTTCCGTCGGAGGTGCGCAGGTCAGCGAAAAACACGCGGGATTCATCATCAATAAAGGCGGTGCGACCTGTAAAGACGTTGACGGACTGCGAGAACTTGTGCAGAAGACCGTTTTTGAAAAATTCGGAGTTATGCTTGAACCGGAAGTTAAGAGGATAAAATGACGACTTTTTCGCAGAAAGTAAAAAAAGCGGCTTGTGCCGTGAAGTGTTCGGGAAACGAAAAAGCCGGTGAATTACTCGGTCTTATATGTTCGTGCGACATCTATGATGAGCGGGGAATTCTTTTTGTAACGGAAAGCGAGGACACGATGTCCCGTTTTTGCCGTTTGCTATCACGCCTTTGCGGAATTGACGCTGAATCGAGTGTAAGAAGAGGTTCGAGAGGCAAGCGTCTGATATTCGAGGGTGGCGCAGATGTCTACAATGCGGTTTCAAAAATCATACCGCAACCGAAAGACGCGGATTTTTCCGTGCTTTCAAAGGATAATGTCGGGATTTCGTTTATCAGGGGGCTTTTCCTCGGAGCGGGAAGTGTCAGCGACCCGTCAAAAACTATATATGCCGAAATCGGTATAAAAAACGAAGAGATAATAGAACCTACACTTGATATTTTTTCGTCGCTTGATATTGTTGTTCGCGTTTCGCACAGAGCAACCGGCAATTTCTTTTATTTCAAAACCGTTGACGATGTTTCTCAACTATTGTTTGAGATAGGCGCAAAAAATCAGGCGTTTGAATGTATAAATTCAAATATTCTGCGCACCGTTCGCAACGATGCGAACAGGGCGGGGAACTGCGATGTCGCAAATGCGAAAAAACAGGCGATTTCGTCGGCAAAACATATCGAAGCGGCAAAAAAACTCAAACAAAATAAATATGAGGGGCTTTCGGATGATTTAATAGTCGTTGCGGAAGCGCGTTTGGCGCATCCCGATATGAGCATTGAACAGTTGGGGGAAACTTTTGACCCGCCTCTTTCGAAATCGGGAACGGCTTACCGCCTGAAAAAACTTGTGGCGGCAGCCGAAAAATCAATTTAGAAAATTACGATAAGTTTATATACAGGACATTTGAAGTCCGCGGAGGAATTATGGCATTTGTTCATTTGCACGTACACTCGCAGTACAGTCTTCTTGACGGAGCCTGCACGATGGGTGATAAAAAAGATAAGATGATGGAACTGCTCGAAGAAATGGGACAGACCGCCATCGCTATTACCGATCACGGCAATATGTACGGAGCGATAAAATTCTATAAATCCGCAAAGAAGCACGGTATAAAACCCATACTCGGCTGCGAATGCTACACCGCGGCGCGTACCCGTTTTGACAAGAGCAGGGAATATGACGCTCATTACGGTCACCTTGTTTTGCTCTGCAAAAATAATGTGGGTTACCAAAACCTTATCAAAATGGTTTCGTTGAGCAATACGCAGGGTTTCTATTACAAGCCGCGTATCGACAAAGAACTGCTTGAAAAGTATCATGAGGGGCTTATATGCCTTTCCGCGTGTCTTGCGGGAGATGTTCCGCAAAGACTTGTCGCAGGCGACTACGAGGGCGCAAAAGAACTTGCGCTTTGGTATGACAACCTGTTCGGCAGAGGCAATTACTATCTTGAAATTCAGGATCACGGAATAGAGGATCAGAAGATAGTCATAGACGGTCTTCTGCGAATGCACGAGGAAACGGGCATTCCTCTTGTTGCAACAAACGATGCTCACTATCTGCACAAGTCGGACGCAAAGGCGCAAAAAGTGCTTTTGTACGTTCAACTTAAAAAGACTTTGAGCGAAGAGTGCGGAATGGGCTTTGAGACGGACGAGTTCTATCTCAAATCCGAAAAGGAAATGAGAGATCTTTTCCAATACATTCCCGAGGCGTGCGACAACACAGTCAAAATCGCGGAAATGTGCGATGTGTCGTTTCAGAACCTTGACGACCCCGACCACAAGGTTTATCATTTGCCGAACTTTGTCACGCCCGACAATATGGACCACTTTGAGTTCCTTAAAAAACTTGCATACGAGGGCTATGACAGAAAATATCCCGCAAGAACAAAAGAACTTGACGAACGTCTTGAATACGAACTCGGCGTTGTTCATAAAATGGGCTTCGTCGATTACTTCCTTATCGTAAGCGACTACGTCCGTTACGCAAAAAGCGTCGGAATCCCCGTTGGACCGGGAAGAGGTTCGGGCGCAGGCAGTATGGTTGCGTACTGCATAGATATTACAAACATCGAACCGCTGAAATATAATCTCCTTTTTGAGCGTTTCCTGAACCCCGAACGTGTTTCTATGCCCGATTTCGATGTCGATTTCTGCGTTGAAAGGCGTCAGGAAATAGTTGATTACTGTATCAAAAAATACGGTGCGGAATGTGTTGCACAGATAGTCACATTCGGAACGATGAAAGCAAAAATGGCGGTCAAAGACGTTGCCAGAGTGCTTGAATTTACTCCTGCGGAAGCCAATGCGATAGCAAAACTTTTGCAAGACAAGAAAACCATAATGGAATCCGTCGAAATAATGCCGGAACTCCGAGAAATGTACAACACCGACCCGAGAATAAAAGAACTTATAGACCTTTCTGCGGGTGTTGAGAATGCGCCCCGACACACCTCTGTGCATGCCTGCGGTGTTATCATTGCGGGAAGCGACGTTTCGGATTACGTTCCTCTTGCCGTGCAGGACGATATGCCCGTTACGCAATACGATATGGTTATCGACGAGGAACTCGGTCTGCTTAAAATGGACTTCCTCGGCTTGCGAAACCTCACGGTCATAGAAGATGCGTGCCGTCAGATAAGGAAAAAAATTCCAGATTTCAAGATAGAAAACGTCGATATGGACGACAAGGCGGTTTACGATATGCTTTCTCTCGGTCAGACGGACGGCGTATTCCAGCTTGAATCGGGCGGAATGAAGAAAACGCTTATCCAGTTGAAGCCGAAGAATATAGAAGATATTACGGCGGTTATCTCGCTTTACCGTCCAGGTCCCATGGATTCCATTCCGACGTATATCAACAACAGTTACCACCCCGAATCCATTAAATATAAAGACCCGCAGTTGAAGCCTATACTTGAAGTTACCCACGGCTGTATGGTATACCAGGAGCAGGTCATGCAGGTCGTTCGTAACCTTGCCGGTTACTCATTCGGGCGCGCCGACATCGTGCGTCGAGCAATGGGTAAGAAAAAGATGGACGTCATGCAGCAGGAACGTGAATATTTCATTCACGGCAAATTTGCAGCCGACGGAACAATGGAACTCCCCGGTGCGGTCAGAAACGGCGTTCCCGAAGATGTGGCAAATGAGATATTCGACGAAATGATCGAGTTTGCGAAATACGCATTCAATAAATCCCATGCGGCGGCGTATGCGTTTGTAACGTACTACACGGCGTACTTGAAATGCCATTTCATGAAAGAGTATATGTCGGCTCTTCTGACAAGCGTATTGACAAAGCCCGACAAGATGGTCGATTACATCAACGAGGCGCAAAAACAGAACGTTCCCGTTCTCGCGCCCGATGTAAATGAAAGTGAAGTGTATTTCTCTGTTAGCGGCGAAAATATACGTTTCGGTCTTGCGGCGGTCAAGAACGTCGGCGTTGAAATTTCGCACAACATCATCAGGGAAAGGGAAGAAAAGGGACCTTTCAAAAGTTTCTACGACTTTCTGCACCGCATGATGAAAAATTACGACATCGACTCCCGAACCGTTGAAAGCCTTGTCTATGCGGGAGCATTTGACAGTTTCGGAAATACGAGACACGAACTCATAGCGGGCTTTCCGGAACTCCGTTCCGGACTGCAAAGCAGCCTGAAAGAAGAAAAAGGCGGTCAGTTCAGCCTTTTTGAAGATGATGAGGAAGAGGACGCAACACCCGAGTTCAAATTTCCGAAAGTTCCCGAATACTCAAAGAAAGAAAAACTCAAATTTGAGAAAGACGTTACGGGACTCTATCTTTCCGACCACCCGATGAAAGAATATGCGGGGCTTATTGAAGCATACGGCACCCGAACCATTGCCTCGCTTTTCGATGAAGAAAACGAGTGCAAGGACGGTGACAAGGTCAGCATTATGGGTATACTTGCCAAGGTGACGAAAAAACTTACCCGCAACGAGACCATGATGGCTATACTTCAACTGCAAGACCTCACGGGAACTATTGAAGTTTTGCTTTTCTCCAAGACCTACGAAAAGTTCCAATCTTTGCTTGTTGAGGACAAGGTCGTTATTATTGAAGGCAGACTGAGCATTGAAAAGGATAGTTTCGGCAGCGACGACGATGAATCCGACACGCGCGAAATAGCAAAACTGATGGCAAGAAACATCAGCGAAGTTGACAGAAACTACTCCATGGAAGAAGTTCCCGTTTCTATCCCCGATGTAATGCCGCAGGCGATATTGGCAATGATGATATCCGTTGACCAATCGGATAAGGTTCGTTTCGGAGAATGTATGGACGTACTCCGTTCAAATCCCGGAAAAGATATGGTGTATTTTCATTTCACCGATGCCGGCAAAAAAGCAAAATTCCAACAAGGTGTCGATCTTTCCGACGGCGTATGCTCACAAATTTACGATATCGTCGGCAGGGGAAACACGGTTATGAAAGAGGTTGCGGTCTGATGGCTGAATTCAAAACAAATGTTATGCGCATACTTGACAAAGCAAAAGTTAAGTACAGCGCTCTCGAATACCCGCACGAAGACGGCGTTTGTGTTGACGGCGTTACCGTTGCGGAACTTGTCGGACTTGACCCTGCGGGAGTTTTCAAAACACTTGTTACGAAAGGTGCGTCAAAGGCGTATTTCGTATTCGTTATCCCTGTCGCGGACGAACTTGATTTGAAGAAAGCCGCAAAAGCGATCGGCGAAAAATCCGTTGAGATGATTCACGTTTCCGAGATAAACGCCGTTACGGGGTATATCAGAGGAGGGTGTTCGCCGATAGGTATGAAAAAGCGGTATAAGACCGTTTTTCATTCATCGGCACTCGAACAAAAGACCGTTACAGTCAGCGCAGGCAGGATAGGGTATCAAATCTCGCTTGCACCGCATGATTTAATTTCATTAAGCGGCGCAACGACTGCGGATATAATACGATGACATAAAAAACGGGACGCATCAGCGTCCCGTTTTGAATTTGTTGAATTTACTTTTTCAAATACTTTGCAAAGAGTTTGTTCAAAGGCTTAAACGTCATCGGAAAAAGCAGCGCGGCAACTATGACAACGAGGAAGTACTCAATTATCAAAGCCGGAATGCTGCCGTCGCCCAACAGCGCGAACAAAGCCATTTTGAAAAATGATTTCAGTCCGAAAACAACGCCGACGCCGAACACCACCTTTGTTATCTGAACATACCACGGGGCTGCCGTCTCAAACTTGATATATTTTGAATCAACAAACCATGCAACAAGTATACCGAGCGTTGCCCCAAGCATTTTCGAAACGTTTGTCATCGCACCGTCGATACATTCCGTTTGCCAGACTTCCGTTACTTCAAAAGGTCTGATATATGTAAACACAAGAAAACCTATCATCAGCACGGAGCAAATACCGAAAATAACGCCGAGAATCCACGGCTTTTCATCAGTCTTTTTGATAAGCGGATACATAATAAGTACAAGCACCGTACCTATAACAAACGATACGCCGACATCAAGCGGGGTATGAACGCCGAGATAAAGTCTCGAAATCGGAATCAACACCGCAAGCACTATGCCCACAATGCGGAGCCATTTATACTTTGTAAACCTCGCTATACTTCCGTAAGTTCCGACGGCGTTTTGGGTATGCCCGCTGGGAAACGAGAAATCGTTTGCCGCGGGGGTAGCGGCTTCGACTGCCTTAAAGTTTGGGTCGAGTACCCACGGACGCGGAACTCTGAAAAGCATTTTCAGCCATTGATTGAGAGTTATTCCGACAAGTCCCACGGTTATCATGTAGTAGCCGTTCTTCTTATTGATACACCAAAAGAAAAGAAGTGCGGCAACGATGAAAACATACTCTTCGGCAAGTTTTGTCAACGCCAGCATAACGGCGTCAAGCACGGGATTTCTGATGGATTCGAAAAAATAAAGTATACTCATATTACAAAATCTCTATATTGTTTTTGCGGCAGATATCAAGCGTTTCGTCATCCCATACGGAAACCTGAACTTCACCTATGTGAGCCTTGCCTTGAAGCAGCATTGAAAGTCTTGACTGACCGATACCTCCGCCTATGGTCAAGGGAAGTTCACCTGCCAAAAGTGCTTTGTGAAACGGATATTTTCTTCTGTTGTCCGCATTCGCCTTTGTCAGCTGTTCATCAAGAGATTTCGGGTCAACGCGAATACCCATTGATGAAATTTCAAACGCACAACCGAGAACCTCATTGTAGAAAAGAATATCCCCGTTAAGCGCCCAATCGTCATAGTCGGGGGCTCTGCCGTCGTGCTTGATTCCGCTTTTCAGTTTATCGCCTATCTGCATGATGAATGCTGTCTTGTTTTCTTTGAGATATGCGTCTTCGCGCTGTTTCGGAGTAAGCGCGGGGTACATATCTTCAAGTTCCTGCGTGGTGATAAAACTTACTTCTCTTTTGAGAACGGTGTCTACCTGCGGGAATTTGACTTTCAAATCGTCAAGGGTGTCGCAAATAGCGCCGACAATGGCTTTTACGGTCGCTTTCAGGTAATCGATATTGCGGGTCTTTTCATCGATAACTTTTTCCCAGTCCCACTGATCGACATAGACAGAATGAAGATTGTCGGTCTCTTCGTCGCGACGGATAGCGTTCATTATGGTATAAAGACCGTTTCCTATACGGAATCCGTACTTATGAAGCGCCATTCTCTTCCATTTTGCGAGAGAGTGAACTATCTGCGCCTGTTTGCCGGAATCCGTCAATTCAAACTGTACGGGCCGTTCAATGCCGTTCAGGTCATCGTTAAGCCCCGATTCGGGATCGACGAACAGGGGAGCGGAAACTCTTTTTAAATTGAGTGCCTCGCTCAGATAGCCTTCAAACGTTCTGTTTGTAAAGCCTATCGCCGTCTGTGTTTCGTAAAGGTTAAGTTTGGGGGAATACCCCTTGGGTACAAAAATTTTACTCATACTTTTACACCTTGTTTTTCTCCGTTTTAATAAAATAAATTATATCATTATTTTTTACGATTGTCAACATTGACAGCGCAAAATTTCATTGAATTTAAGGCTTTTTACGCCTGATTATTGACATCGGGAAACATTTGTATTATAATTATATCAATAATATGAATGGAAAGTCTGCAATGAAAGAATACGAAAATATATTGCGCTTTGCCGAGGAACATGACGTCAAATTCGTCAGCCTTGCATTTTGCGACATTTACGGAAATCAAAAAAATATATGCGTAATGCCGGAAGAACTGCCGAGAATCTTTGAAAACGGCATTTCTTTTGACGCTTCCGACATACCCGGGTTTACGGATAAAGAAAGTGTCAGTTGCCTGCTTTTTCCCGAGCCGGAAACTATGACGTTGTTACCTTGGTCAACTTCGGGTGAAAAGGAACTTCACCTTTTTTGCGACATACGTCACACAGACTCTTCGCCGTTCGAAAGCGATCTTCGTTACGCGCTGAAAAAAGCGGTGGCACGACTTTTCGAACTCGGATACGAATGCAAAGTCGGAATCGAAAGCGAATTTTATCTTTTCAAATGCGATACGGACGGAAATCCTACAAGAACGCCTCTTGACAACGCGGGGTATATGGATATTTCCCCCCGCGACAAGGGCGGAGATATAAGACGTGAGATATGCCTTACGCTCGGTGAAATGGGCATACGCCCGCAAAGTTCCCAGCACAAGAGAGGTCCCGGACAAAACGAAATAGATTTCAGATATTCGTCCGCGGTAACCGCTGTTGACAATTACATCACATACCGTTCCGTTGTAAAAACGCTTGCGGCACAGCACAATCTTTTCGCGTCGTTTATGCCCAAACCGTTCCCCGATAAAAGCGGAAGCGGATTGCATTTTCACGTTTCGCTTTATAAAGACGAAAAAAATGTTTTTCTGACAAACAGGGAAGTTGCGGAAAGTTTTATAGAGGGCGTTCTGACATATATAGATGAAATAACGATGTTTATGAACCCGTTGACCAATTCATACGCGCGTTTCGGCTCATTTGAAGCCCCGAAATACGTTGCATGGTCAAATACAAACCGTTCTCAACTTGTCAGAATACCTGCCGCGCCCGATGCAAATAAGCGCGTCGAGATTCGCTCCGCAGACCCATCCTGCTCGCCGTATGCGGCGTTGACGCTGCTTCTGAATGCGGGTATATACGGAATAGAACACAAACTCCCCGTCAGAAAACCGATAGAACAAACGCTGTACAAAGCGCCTTGCGGTGTGACGGACGGTCTTGCTTCGCTTCCAAACAGTCTTTATGAAGCGGTCGAACTCGGTGCATCGTCAAGTTTTGTGCGCTCCGTTCTGCCCGAATATGCGGTCAAAACTTACGTTGATGAAAAACGTAAAGAGTGTATGTCTTATCTGCAAGCGGACAATAAGACGGAATATGAGATTGATAAATATTTCGAGACGGTCTGACGCATGGAAAAATACCTTGAAAGAATCGAATCGCTTAAAAATTCACGTTCGGCGGATGAACTGCGCCTGACCGCGAAAAAATACGGGTTGATTTTAAGCGAAAAAGAGGCTGAAAATGTCTTTTCGAGATTAAAAAGAACTTATCAGTAGAAAACAGCGATTGCATTTTGCAATCGCTGTTTTCTACCAATCGTCTTCTTCGTCTTTCTTTTCGTCAGTAAATATTTTTTCTTTTTTCTTCTTTTCTTTCTTCGGCTGTTCTTTTTCTTCCGTCACTTCCGTCCCATTCGGTTGCACGGGGTCAAAGGACGTCAATTCTTCGTCCGTTTCATCAACGCCCATTGATTTAGAGAGAAGATGAATTTCGCCGACGGATATGGGGGCAAAATCATCGGGTTCTTTTTCTGTTATTTCTTTCACCGTATCGTTTTCAATCACTTTTTCTATATAGTCGGCTTTAAACTGTCCGAAAACGCGAAAACTTTCGAGCAGAGAAAGCAGACAGATCGCGGTCGCGATTGCAGTCTCTATATAAAAATCCATAAAAAACGATGCAAACAGTCCGACAAACGAGGCTACGGCAGTCAGAACGCAGACATTCATCTGCGTTGAAACGGGTTTGATCCACCTTACACCGCTTAATTTGATTTTATCGGATGTGTTCAATGCAAAACCTATTTTCAAAAGCAGAACGGGAATTATTATCATAAACAGCCATATTTTCGGCGCACGATCAAGGTAAGAGACTTTGAGCGTCATCAGATAGAATCCGAAATATATCCCTGCCGCAGAAAACGGGAGCATTATTACGGCGATAACTTTTTTGAATTTTTTGCCGAGTTTTGCGCAAAGTGCGGCAGAAACAATGTTATGCAGTCCGTCGGCGATGACCGAATAGCCGTTCATGAAAAAGCCCGCTATAAGTTCAAGTGCGGAAAGTGCAAGCAAAACCGCCATGTCTGCATTTATTGCGGAAGTCGCGGCTTCATCATATTCAATTTGTCCGAGCAGTTCCGCCGTATCTTTTTTGTCTTTTTTCATCTGAATACTCCGAAAATCCTTGCTGTTTTCTATATTATAGAACATTCAAAAGTCTTTGTCAACCGTTTTTATTCGAAAAAATAAGGACGCATTTCTGCGTCCTTGATCTTTTTATACGGGAACTTCGTCAAAGGATGTTCTTATGACCTTATTGGCTTCGGGAGGGGAATACACAAACTCGTCAATATGCGATCCGTGGCAAAAATATCTGTAATCTTCGAGTTTTGCGTCTCCGCAAAAACAGTCGATTATGCTCAATTTTATTTTCATTTTTTCGGGAATTATATTTTTTATGTAAACGGTTGCCTGCTGACCCGAAACAATGCCCGCTTTATATTCGGCAAGTCCCGCAAGGTTCGGCGTCAACTCAATAAATATACCGTAATCTTCTATAGAGCGCACAACTCCGCAAACGGTCTGCCCGACATCGAACATATCCGCGTTTTCTTCCCATGTTCCGAGAAGTTCTTTGTGAGAGAGGGTAAACCGTCGGTTTTCATAATCAATGTCCTTTATAACGACACGGATATTTTGTCCGACAAAAAATCTGTCCCTCGGGTGCGAAATCCTCGAAACCGAAATATTTTCGATACTTATAAGCCCAACTATCCCGCAGCCGATATCCGCAAATGCGCCGAACGGTTCAAGGTGCGTTATCCGCGCGGGAATTATGTCGCCCTTTTTATATGTCGAGAGCATATAGTTAAGAGCGTCCTGCTGTGCCGAAACGCGGCTGAGACGGGCAACTGTTTGTCCCTGCTTTGTCAGAATGTCGTCTACCTTGAAGCATATCTGTTTGTTGACGCGGCTCAAAACGGCAATGTCTTTAACGCTTCCGTCGCGTATGCCTATCGCAGCTTCCTCTCTCGGTATAACACCTTTAATGTCTCCGAGATCCACTATCAGGTTGTGGTCGTTGTCGCACATAACGGCGCGTGCTTCGAGAATCCTGTTGGTCGCTTTTGCCCGTTCAAGTTGAAGCAAAGACGGCTTTTCGTCAAGTGCGCTTGTGCCTTCGGGTCTGTAATTGATACTGTTCATTGGTGTTTAACCTCCTTTGTTATCACTTAAAAATATTCAAAGGAGAATTAAAATATTCCAAAAAAACGGGGAAACGACGAAACTTCCGCCGTTTCCCCAAAATGCGGCATTATTTGCCGAATCTTTCGAGAAGATATTCGCAGCAGAGGATTTTTTCCATCATGCTGTACTTGTTGAAGAAATAGTGGTTTGCCGCTTCGTAACCGATGGTGGAGTTGTGAATCATAACTTTGTACATCTCCATCGCGGTATCCATTTCCGCATTAAGAAGTTCAATGATACGTTTTCTGTATTCCTCTTTCTTTGCGGGATCAGTCTCTTCGTCGAATTTGTTTCTCGTAACGTTATATGCTGTCTGCTGATACGAACTCTTGAACAGACAATACGTTCCTGTTGCAACGTCAACAAATTCAGCCAAACGCTTGTTTTCAGCAAGGTCTTTATCCGTTACGGACGCTTTCAGTTCGTCTATGCCTTCCTTGAATCCCTCGGCAACAAGTCGGAGTTGATTTTCGAAAATATCCAGCGGGTAAATCGAACGCCATTGATTTATATCGTCATAGGGAAGTCCCGTCATTGTTGCATAGAGTTTTGTCTGATGTTCAAACAGCGGGTTGGACGGTCCCATATGCTGCGGACCTTTGTAAAGCGTTCCGATGTGGAACGGGAAGTTCTGGAATGCTTTGGAGAACGTTTCTGTCGCCTTATTGATAACGGGTGCTTTGTCTCCGAATATGGAAACTATCGCGTCCTGCGGGTTTCCGTTTGTCCAATAATACTGGCTGGCAACTTCAAGGTTCATGGACGGGTAGCCGCCGAGCGTCCAACCTATCATAAGACCGTCAACTTTGTTGTCAACAATGCCCTGAATATGCTGTTCCACAAGGTCAACAACAGGCAGATAGGGAACGGTAGAGCATTCCCATGTGTTGTTGAACTGAACTTTTGCAAGCGTCTTTACGCCGTGTTTTCTGCACGTTTTCCAGATATTCTTTGCGTTTTCGCCGGGGCCTACAAGAGAAATGGAGTAGTCGATAACAGAAGTTTCAATGCCTCCTATCGTCTTCTTAACACCCTCTTCGCTTGTGCACATAACGCGAGCGCCCTCGTCGCCGATAGCCTGCGCCATATCGTCCCACGAATCGAATCTGCCTGTCCAACCCCAGTTCCATGCAAGGACTTTGATGTCTTTGTTGACCTTTCTTGCGGCTCTTGCAATTATAAGGTTAACTTCCGCAAGGACTTCGTAAGCCTTTCTCTTGCTGCATCTCGGGCAGGGTGTTTCAACAACGTGCGCATAGCAGTTTGTCAGGTTTTCGGAAGCTGTTATCGTGAAGAATCCGCCGAGTTGCGGCGCCGCTTCGCACAGTTGGGTTATCGAATCCGAAAGATATTTTTGAACTTCGGGCGTAGAGGTGCAGAGCGTGCCCTCGGGACCGTTGGAATAGCCGAGCAATTCGGGATATTTGTCAAAGAAACTCATCGGCATTGCGCGGGGTTCGTTCATGTAAAGGTAAACCTTTATGCCGAACTTCGCGGCTCTTGCAACAAGGCTTTGAAGACCTTTTATACGCTGCTGCCACTTATCGGAAAGAGACGGTTCCCACGGAAACTCAACGAGTTTGTAAAGAACTGCGTGTATCCAGATACCGTTTATGCCTATTCTGGAATATTCTTTGAGAAGTTCATCGGGGTACGACGAAACGCCGCCTTCAAGCAGAGCGTCTCCGTAAAGTGCGTTATAGGAATATGTATATCTGACATCAAATTGAGTGTCTCTGACTATCGTGCCTTCATCAAACGTAAGGCCGTCGTTTCTGTCTGCGATGAAAGCGATATATTGAAGACCTTTGTTGACGCCCTCTTCGTCAACTGCGGTAACAGTAATTTCGTCTTTTGCGAACGCCACAACATGGCTTTCCTGTTTTTTGGTTTCGTCAGGCTCAATTTTAAGAGTTATAAATTTTTCCGTGCCGCAGAGTTTGACGCCCCACTCTTTTTCGGTGTCGTTGACAAAGTTTTCGGCAAAGACGTCAACCGCGGAATTTCCGCTTTCGTTTTTAACGCCCCATGAAGAATCGAGAACAACGGCTCTGTTTGTGTTGTTCTTCATTTTTCTTTCGGGTTTGCCGTAGTCTTTGATAAAGTCAAAGTCGTTAACGGTTATCTTGTCTCTGTATTCGGCAAAATGCTTTTCCGTCCACGCTTTGAGCTTCTTTGTCTGCTCTTTCTGCTCTTCTGTAAGCGGGGTATACTTTATTTCGGAAACATTCGGTTTTTCCTGCAACTTAACGCCGAGGAAATCGTCCTCTTTAAGCGTGAACGCAAGTTCGTCGCGCGTCATTCCCGCGCATTTGATCAGTTGGTCGTAGGGAACGACCTGCCAGTTGTTTCTGATGATAGTTATAAAACCGCGCTTCGCATATTCGGCGTTATACTTCATCGGAACGTCAAGTCCCATGTCGGCGGCAAGTCCGTTAACGGTCTCAACGTCTGTTCCCAGAACTTCCGCTATCGTTTTGGTTTTGACCATGCCCCAGTTACGCCAAATGAAAAGTTGCTGTCTTGTCGGAAAATACGGATATTCGGCAATGACTTCCGTCGTGTCCGGCAGGGTAAGAATTGACATTTTCATATCCTCCTTAAAGGTATGCCTGTATTAAAATTTTTTTTATACATAAAAGACTGAGGTTTCCGCAAGCATAAAGGCAGCGTTACCTCAGTCATTCTATCATTAAATAAATTAAAATGCAAGTGTTTTAATACATTGTTAACAAAATATTATTCCATTAAAACTAACATATAAAAATATATCAGTCGTGAGCGCATTTTTTACACGGGTCGTAATGACGTTTTGCGTCTTCAAGACTTTTCGGTGTCGCATTCTTTCCTGCGCAGGATTTCGAATAGTGATATTTCTTGCCTGTCGACGTGACATATACGGTCTTATCTGTCGGAGACGTTTCGTTTTCGGTCTGTATAACTACGCTTTCCGTTGTGCTTTCTGTTGTTGAAAACTCTGTCTCGGGCGCGTTTGTTGTTGCGGTCTTCCGTTCCGTTACTTTAATTTTGATTTCGGGTGTTTTAACACTTTTATCGGCAGTTTCAAACCAAATATGCGCAGTGCCTGTTCCGATTGCTTCGATTCTGAATTTAAAAGTGTCCGAGCCGTCATAAGTCTTTTCGACAACGGTCGCAACAGCTGGATTATCGGAGTTTGCGATAATTGTTGCTTCATCAAATTTGCCTTTCGCCGTCACAAACAGACAAAGCTCTTCCGATATTTCACCTGCCTCCAATTCAAAATCCGAATATTTCTCTGCAAAATCCAATTTCGTTATTTCATTTTTCGATTCGGGTACACAAGCGCATAAAAATACCGTAAAAACAAGTATAACTGACAGCGTTGAAATGAATTTCTTCATTTCATACATCTCCTTTTTTCTGAATATCGGTTCGTTTCAAAATCTGTGACAAAATTATACATCAAAAGACATTTTTTGTCAACGTTTTATGTGCAAAAAATGCGTTTATGCAAAAAATATTCCAAAAAGGTATTGAAAACGAATAAAATATGTGCTATAATGTGTTCTACGATGATGCGGTATTCTAGTCGGTTTTTGCAACGACCAGGGTGGGGCTAAAAATCCACCGAAGGGCATATCTGTGAAACTTCTGGTGCTTGCTTCTTACGCCCAGTCTGGGGTGGGTGCTGGATGGGGGACGCGAGAGCGTCCTATGGCTTACGGGCAACCGTAATGGCATACGATCCTGTTCCGTTTGCCGTGGAGACCCGAACTTGTGCCTTATTGCGTGGTACGACTCGGGATAAAACCTGCAAGGCGGTGTAACGCCTGTTCCGAAGGAACTTTGCAAAAACATTTTTTTGAAATGGGGATTACGCTGTGTGCAGCCGTAGCCTGTCTTGAGTGGGTGCGGTGAATGTTCGATCAGAAGCAAACTGCGGCAGCAGACTTGCTTTATTGCGGATTGAAACCGTTCTTGCAAAAGAGACTAAGCGTTGACTTAAACCGTTGAGGAAATCTCCTAGACCGTATACGCTCAAAGGATTGCAGTATGTACTGAGTGGCGATCAAGTTAAAATCGCAGTGATGCGGTTTTCGTGGGCTTTAAAGGGAAACCGCCCGTATGGCGACAGCGGGTAGAACATGGGGAAACCTACTTGACCTAAGACATAAGATTAACTTTGGGCGTTATCATCGTATATTTTTTTTGATTAAAGAACACTCGAATAATTACAGGAGAAACAAAATGAAAGAAGATGTCTCTTCGGATATAGACCGAAGTAACAAGTCTGAATCAGAGGAAAACGAGGACAAAAAAAATAAAGACGCCCAGCCGCAGGAACAGAAAAAGCAGAAAAAAGAAAGTCTTTTCAATTGGAAATGGACGGCAAGAATATTTCTTTTAACTTTTTCGATATCGATTGGACTTTCGCTTTTTTCCGAATCGGTTTCGGAAGAACTTCCGGTATGGGTAGCATTTATCATTCTTTGCGTTTTTGTTTTCATAGGTATTCTTTTTGATATAATAGGAACGGCTGTCATGTCCGCCGATCCCAAGAGCCTGAACTCAATGTGCACCAGACAGGTTAAAGGCGCAAAAAAAGCGCTTAAATGGGTGCAGAGTGCAGATACCGTCGCTAACTTCTGCAACGACGTAATGGGCGATATTTCAAGCGTATTGAGCGGTTCCGTCGGCAGTGTTATAGCAATAGGGCTTGCAGATACTTTCAATTTCAGCAAACTTATATCCGCAGTCGTTGTAACTGCATTGACATCTGCGATAACAGTTGCAGGTAAATCTTTCGGCAAAAACTTCGCAATGAAAAAAGCGAATGACATAATTTTCTTTTTCGCAAGACTTTTAAGCGTCTTCGGCGAGGGAAAAAGTAAGAAAAAGAAGAAATAATGCGTCTTGATATTTTTATTTCCTCGGAAATGAGGTTTTGCAGCCGCGAAAAAGCCCGATATTATATTAAAAACGGAGATGTTTCCGTCAACGGAACGGTTATAGAAAAACCGTCATACGATGTTTCCGAAAAAGACGGTGTAGAAATAAGAGACAGTATCGGTTTCGTAGGTAAAGGCGGGCTTAAACTTAAAAAAGCAATCGAATCGTTCAGGTTGAATTTTTTTGATAAAACAGTACTTGACGTTGGGGCTTCCACGGGTGGTTTTACGGACTGCGCGCTCCAAAACGGTGCAAAAAAAGTATACGCCGTCGATGTGGGGCACGGACAACTTGACCCAAAGTTGGCAAGCAACGACCGAGTTGTAAATTTTGAGGGACGCAATATCCTTGATATTTCTCCCGAAAACATTGATAAAACGGATATTGTTGTTTCCGATGTTTCATTTGTTTCGATAAAAAAGATACTTTTCCATATATCGAACTTTATTGATGAATACGGGCAAATAATATGCCTTGTAAAGCCTCAGTTTGAGGTCGGAAAGAAAAGACTCAAAAACGGAGTCGTATCCGACGAAAAGACACACGTTGAGGTCGTTTCGGATATTCTTGACTACGCAGAAAGTCTCGGGCTGACCGTTTCGGGATTGGATTTTTCCCCGATAAAAGGCGGCGAAGGCAATATCGAATTTCTTTTGTATCTTACAAAAAACAGTGCGTTGAAAACAACAACAGATATAAAAACAACGGTACGAAAAGCACACGAAACGTTAAAAGGGCGGTGATCGCTTGAAAGTTCATATAGTAACAAACACGCAAAAGGACAAAGACCGTTCTGTCACCGAAGCCATAGTACGGGAACTGCTCGACCTCGGTGTCGAAGTGAGTTCGGATGTACCGTCTGTTGCTGATGCCTTTCAATCGGTTAACTTTAGTGAAAACGCGGAGGGAATCGAGACTTGCGACATCGTTTTGAGTGTCGGAGGAGACGGAACGATTTTGCGCGCCGCAAAAAAAGCGTCCGAAGAAGAGAAACCCATTCTCGGTGTGAATATGGGAAAAGTCGGATTCCTTGCGGAAGTCGAACCCGTGGAAGTAACTCTTCTGAACAGACTTGTCGATGGTAAATATACGGTTGACGAACGAATGATGCTTGATTGCAAGGTCGTAAGAAACGAAAAGGTTTGTTTTTCCTGTTCGGCTTTGAATGATGTTGTTATAAGTCACGGCGCCGTCAGCCGAACCGTGGGAATCAAAGTGGATTCCGATGTCGGGTTTATAAGCGAGTATTCTGCGGACGGAATTGTCTTTTCAACACCGACAGGCTCTACGGGATATTCAATATCGGCGGGTGGACCTGCGGTAGACCCGAAAATGCACGCTATAATTCAAACTCCGATATGCGCACATTCATTGCACAGCAGACCGATACTTTTCGATGCGGGAACAAAATTGTTCGCGGAAGTTTCCGTGTTTAACGGCGAACCGTATCTGACCGCCGACGGATATGAAAATTTCAGACTTGCCGACGGCGATATTGTTCAGGTTGAACGCTCAAAAAAGACAACAAAAATCATAAGATTGAAAGATATGTCATTTTACGAAATACTTAACAGGAAGTTGGGGTAAAGAATATGAAACTGAAAAGCAGACGACACGCGAAGATTTTGGAAATCATAAACGATAATAATATTGAAACGCAGGACGAACTGACGCTTTTTCTGAACGCTGCGGGATTCAAGGCAACGCAGGCGACCGTTTCCAGAGATATTAAAGAACTGCACCTGGTCAAAATTCTTACAAAAGACAACGTGTACAGATATGAACAGCGCGATAAAGCGGTTTCGGGAGGAAGCGTTTTGAGCGCAAAATCTCAGGCGGTCATGCGTGAGGGTATTATGAACGTTCGCGTGGCTCAGAACATCGTTGTTGTTAAATGCTATACCGGTATGGCACAGGCTGTCTGCGCTTCGATAGACGCGCTTGACAGAACAAACATTGTAGGTTCTCTTGCGGGCGACGATACCATTTTTCTTGTTGCCACGGACAACGACAGGGCGCTTGATATCGTATCGGAAATAAATGCGATAACAGCGGGCTGATAAGTCAATGATTTCACGATTGCATATAGAAAATATCGCCGTTATTGAAATCGCCGATATTGATTTCCGCAATGGTTTTATCGCATTGACGGGCGAGACAGGTGCGGGAAAATCCATATTGATAGACAGTATCAATATTCTGCTCGGCAACAGAGCGTCAAAAGATCTTGTGCGAACGGGCTGTTCAAAGGCGTTTGTCAGCGCGGAGTTTGATGATGTTGCGGGGCTTGAAAAACTGTTTTCTGAATACGGTGTTCCAGACGAGGGCAACGGAAGCATTTTTCTTTCGAGAGAACTCTCGGTTGAGGGCAAGAGCGTTGCAAGAGTAAATTCGAGACCTGTTCCCGCATCCGTCTTGAAGGAGTTCGGAAAAAGACTGATAACGATACACGGTCAGCAGGATAACGGAACGTTGCTTGATACGTCAACGCATCTGTCTTTTCTTGACGCGTATGCAAAAAACAGTAGCGAAATAAACGAATACAGAACCGCATACAGAAATTTTCGCTCGATAAAAAAAGAAATAGACAAACTTACGCTTGACGATGATGAAAAAGCGCGCAGGGTAGACACGCTGACATATCAGATAAACGAGATTGAAGCGGCTGAACCTGTTGAAGGCGAGGACGAAGACCTTGCGGACAGAAAAAAGGTTCTTTTGGGCGCAGAGAAGATAATAGAGAGCCTTTCTGCTGCAAGAACGATTCTTTCGGACGGAGAATATAATGTTTCCGAAATGTTTTCGCAAGCGGTGACAAACCTCGAATCTATCTCCGAGTTTTCCGATGAACTTGAAGATTTTGCTTCGCGTTCGGAGAATGTTTTGGCAGAAATAGATTCACTTGCAGACGATGTAAGAATGCTTGCGGACAGATTTGACTTTAACCCGAGAGAACTCGACGAAATTGAAGACCGTCTCGGCGTTATAAATTCGCTTAAAAGAAAATACGGCAGAACAATAGGGGAGATAAACTCATATCTTGCCGACGCGAAAGCAAAACTTGCACAAATCGAATACTCCGACGAGGCAATATTAAAACTTGACGCAGAACTTGCAAAAGCACATGATGAAATTGTTGCAAAGGCGAAAGTATTGACCGATTCGAGAAAGAAAGCGGCGGAAGAAATAAGCAGGGAAGTAACAAAAGAACTTTCCGAGCTTGAAATGCCGAAAGTTCGAATGCAGGTCAGAACCAACAAAAAGAAATATTCTTTTGACGGAGCAGACGACGTTGAATTTTTGATAAGCACGAACGTCGGTGAAAATGTCAAACCTCTTTCGGCCGTTGCTTCGGGCGGTGAGTTGAGCCGCATTATGTTGGCATTGAGAAAAATACTGTCGTCTTCCGCGCAAAACGAAACGCTGATATTCGACGAAATAGATACCGGCGTCAGCGGCAAAGCTTCCGTGCGTATCGCACAAAAGATGAAACAGATGTCAAAAACGGCGCAGGTCATTACTGTTACGCACCTTGCGCAGATCGCGGCTTATGCAGATGAACATCTTAAAATTGAGAAAAAGGACGACGGTCAAAGAACCTTTACTACTGTTACCGAACTTGATGAAAAAGGCAGAATAGAAGAACTTGCGCGACTGCTCGGCGGGGATATTGCTTCCTCGGCTGTCGCAACAGCGAAAGATATGCTTGTTTCTGCGAAAAAATTCAATTAAACTATCAAAAATACAAGACGGCTCGTTTTTGCGAGCCGTCTTTGAGTTTTATATTGGCATTGCATTATCGTACCAGCCTATGCGTAACCGTACTTTTTCCGCTTGACGATGAGAAATACAGCTGAAAGAACTATTGCAAGGACTTCCGCAACGACCGTTGCCCACCATATGCCGTTTATTCCGAATATAAGGGGAAGCACGATTACCGCGGTACATTTGAACAGGAATGTTCGGAGAAAAGAAATGGTTGCGGAAACTCCGCCGTCGCTGAGTGCCGTGAAAAAGGACGACGCAAAAATATTGAACCCGGAGAAAAGGAATGTCAGCGCAAATATTCTGAAAGCATTTACTGTTTCTTCATATAAAACATTGTCATAGCCAACAAACAAATGCGCAAGCGGAATTGCAAGCAGTTGTCCGAGAACGACCATGCCTACACCGCAGCCAAAAATCAGTTTCAGACTCTTTTTCAGCATATTGTTCAATTCCGAATTGTTGCCCGCACCGTAATGATAGCCTATTATCGGAGCACAGCCGACGGAATATCCGATAAAAATCGCAATGAAAATGAATTCAACATACATCAGTACTCCGTAAGTCGCAACGCCGTTTTCGCCAGAATATTCAAGCAGTCGGAAATTGTAAAGCATTCCGACAATAGAAGAAGTGACGGTCGTAACAAGTTCAGACGCACCGTTTCCGCAAGCGCGCAATACGGGTTTGATTTCAATTTTGGTCTTCGTGATTTGTAAAAGACTTGAATTGGGGTGCAGGAAATATATCAAAGGAATGATACCGCCCACGCATTGGCTGATACCCGTCGCAATCGCCGCACCCGCAACGCCCATATTGAGAGGAACCATGAAAACGGCGTCGAGAATCATATTTGTAACACCTGCGGCAACCGTCACGGCAAGACCGAGTTTTGGCTTTTCCGCAGTTACAAAAAAACTCTGAAAAACATTTTGAAGCATGAATGCTGTATTGAATCCGATAACTATTCTGCCGTAAACAACGCAATCATTTTTCATCTCGCTGCCCTCCGCTCCGAGAAGGTCTGCAATCTGCGGCATAAATATAATGCCGATAACAGAGATGATAATGCCGACAATAAGAGTAACAAGCAGCATCATCGTAAAGTACTGCTTCGCCTTTTCGGGACGTTTTTCACCGAGCGTTTTTGATACAAGTGCGCTTCCGCCCGTACCGAACATAAATCCTACGCCGCCGAATATCATAACAAACGGCATAATCAAATTTATCGCCGCAAAAGGCGTTTTTCCTACGAAATTCGAAACGAACAGTCCGTCAACAACACAGTAAATAGAAGTAAAGACCATCATTACGATTGACGGAAGAACAAATCTGAGCAGTTTTTTATAAGTAAAATGATCGGAAAGTTTGATTTCCATTTTCTTCTCCTTTTCCGTATTATAAAGCCGGATAAAATACCGGGTATTCCCGACATCTTATCCGGCTATAACATTTACGGTTATTGCCCTCCGATGAGCATTACTGATTATAAAGGAAACATAACCGAAAGTCAACGGTTAAAGATTGAACAATGTGCAATAAACATATTATACTACCGCTCTTTTCCTATATGCAAGGGGAGTGAGTCCCGTTTCTTTTTTGAAAACGCGACAGAAATAACTCGAGTCATTGAATCCCACATCTGCGGCAATCTGAGCAACCGTCAAATCTTTATTTTCAAGTTGTCGCTTTGCCTCTTTTATGCGCTTGTCCAATATATATTTCCCGACACTGACGCCCTGTGCCCGCGTGAAAAGGTGCGAAAGATAATATTTATTTGTAAAACAGGCTTCCGCGATTGTGTCAAGCGTTATTTCATTGCGGAAATTTTCGTCGATAAATTTCAGGGCAATCTCCATAGTCTTTCCCGAAGCGAGTAATTCTCCTGCATTTTCCGTCTTGTTTATAAGCCTGAATATGTACATCAGAAGCGTTCTTGAAATATTTTGCGCTATCTCCATATAGAAACGTTCTTTTTTGTCGAACTCGTTAACAAGCGTCGAAAAATAACGGTAGAATATGTCGTACATATCTCCCGTAGGAAAAACATATCCGTATGAGGGCGGAAGTAACCAGTTCGGGGGTAAATCTGTGATTTCCAATTTGTCATAAGCAACAAAAAGTATTTCCATCGGGTCAGTCTCATTGCTTTTCTCAAAGTGCATAACATCGGCGTTGTATATAAGCAAGTCCCCGCGTTTGACTTCAAAGACTTTATCTTCGATCGCAACCGTACCCTTGCCGTCGGTTACAAATATTATCTCCAAAAACTTATGGTCATGCGGAACTTCGCGCCACCCGCCGTGTTTGTCAAGAAGTCCCACATATAAAAGGCGTGGTTTTAATTTGAACGAATAGTGCTTTTCCAACAAAAAATGCTGTCGTTCTTCGCTGTTATATCTGTGCATGACTTCCATAAAAACTGCCCTCCGTGTCAATAAACCGTCATTGTTTTTGTACTTTAAAATTCAAGTAATAATCGCTTTTTCTCTATTTATATTTATTATATCAATAGTTTAAGCAAAAGTCAACGGTAAAAATAGGATTTTCTTGCGGTGCAAATATGACAATTAAATGTCTTGCGCATTTTGTGCAAAACTGATAGAATGTAATCGAACAGAGGAACAAAACTGTTGATAATGATACCGGAAAGAGAGTGACATAGTATGGGTGACATTATCTTGAAGATGACCGGAATAGATAAGCGGTTCTCGGGCGTACACGCATTAAAGCATGTTGACTTTGAACTGCGTTCCGGAGAAGTTCACGCTCTTATGGGTGAGAACGGCGCGGGAAAATCCACTTTGATGAAAGTCCTGTGCGGTATACATTCAAGAGACGCCGGTGAGATAGAATATTTCGGCAAGCCGGTCAATTTCGCAAACATCGCGGAATCGCAGGCGGCAGGAATCAGCATCATACACCAAGAACTCAACATGATGAACCATCTGACGGTCGCACAGAACATTTACATCGGACGCGAGCCGAAAAAAGCGGGCGTTTACATTGATGACCGCAAGATGGAACAGGATGCAAGAAACCTTTTCAAAAAAATCGGAATACACATCAACCCCTCGGTAAAACTCGGAACACTGACCGTAGGTAAACAGCAGATGGTCGAAATTGCAAAGGCAATTTCCCATGATTCGAAACTGCTCATTCTTGACGAGCCGACGGCGGCACTCACGCAGCCCGAAGTTGAAGAGTTGTTCAGAATAATGAATGATCTGCGCGACAAGGGCATCGGAATGATATACATCTCTCACCGAATGGATGAGATAAACAGAATTTCCGACAGGGTAACGGTTATGAGAGACGGTGAGTACGTCGGAACTCTACAAACAAAAGACACGACCAAAGATGAGATAGTAAAAATGATGGTCGGCAGAGTTGTTTACACCGACCCGAAAACAAAGAGCAATGTGCCGAATGACGCACCGACCGTTCTTGAAGTTAAAAACATGAATAGCGGCAATATGGTAAAAAACGTAAGTTTCAAACTCCGTAAAGGCGAGATTCTCGGATTTGCGGGACTGATGGGCGCGGGACGCACGGAACTTGCGAGAGCTATTTACGGTGCTGACGAATTTGATTCGGGTGAAGTTTTCATCAATGGTAAAAAGGTTAAGATAAGAACTCCCGAATCTGCGGTAAAACACGGTATCTGCTATCTTTCGGAAGACAGAAAACAATACGGTTTGCTTCTTATAAAATCCGTTGCGGAGAACTCGGTGCTTGCATCGCTTGACGATTACATCAAATTCGGTTGGATAAACGATGCAAAAGCAAAGAAAGCGGCGGAAGAAGTCAACAAAAAATTGAGAACAAAAACACCGTCAATGGATCAACTTCTGAAAAACCTTTCAGGAGGTAACCAACAGAAAGTTATCGTGGCGCGCTGGCTTCTTAAAAATTCGGACATATTCATCTTTGACGAACCGACAAGAGGTATCGATGTCGGCGCAAAGAGCGAAATGTACGATTTGATGGAAGAACTTGCCGCACAGGGAAAATCCATAATAATGATTTCCTCGGAACTTTCCGAAATTCAGAGACTTTCCGACAGAGTTATCGTTATGTGTGAGGGCAGAGTAACAGCAGATTTGAGCATAGACGACGGTCTCACACAGGAAGAGATAATGAAATACGCAACGATGCGGAATTAAGCAAATAAAATAATCAAACCACCAAGATCACGGGAGGTTACATAAATGGATAACGAAAACGTAAAAATCTCCGCATCACGCAGAATGCGCAGATCGGTAATAAACTTCGGCAGAAACATAAAAACAAAAGGTATGCAGAATATGATAATCCTGATAGCACTTGTTGTGCTCATCTTCGTATTCTACCTGCTTAACCCAAATTTCCTTAACAGATACAATATCGTAAGTATGGCGCAGAGCCTTGCACCTTATGCTATTTTGGCGCTTGGTGTTACATTCGTAATTGCAACGGGAGGCATAGACCTTTCGATAGGCACCGTGTGTATCGCATCCTCGGTTGTTGCAGGACACCTTTTCACAAAACAGATAATTCCGCTTTGGGCAACGATTCCCGTAATGATTCTCATCGGCGCGCTGTTCGGGCTTATAAACGGATTCCTTGTCGCAAAACTGAAAATCCCCGCGTTCATCGCAACGCTCGGCACAATGATGCTTTCAAGAGGTTTGAGTGCTATCATAGTTGCGGTTCCGAACATCTTCTATCCCACGGGCAGCTGGTTCAATGAAGTATTCTCCAACTACAAATCTTTCCCGGTAGGTCTTATCTGGATAGTGGGATTCATGTTTATCTGTATGTACCTGATGTACAAGAACAAAGTCGGCAGATACATTCTTTCGATAGGCAGTAACGAAGAGGCAACAAGACTTTCCGGTATCAACACCGACAAATACAAGATGCTTGCATACATCATCGGCGGTATCGGCGCTGGTATCGCGGCAATCTTCTGGTCTGCATCGTTCACCACCGTTGCGGCAGCTACCGGTAACGGATACGAACTTGACGCAATCGCAGGCGTATACATCGGCGGCACAAGCGCGGCAGGCGGCGTAGCATCCGTTTCAGGTTCTGTGATCGGCAGCATAATGCTCGTCGTAATCAGAAGCGGACTTAACTTCGTTCTTGCGAAGTTCCATGTAAACGTAAACGCAACATACGTCACATACGTTCTTACCGGTATCATCGTTGTAATCGCAGTTCTTATGGACATCATAAAGAACAAAAGAGCAGCAAAAGTCAAGGTTCTCACTCCCGCACAGAAACTTAAAAGAAACTATATCGAAAACAAAGATCATCTCGAATACAGACTTGACGAAGTTCTGTCGAACAAGGCTCTTCCCGAATCCGAAAGAACCGCACAGTCCGCAGAAATCCGCAAGCAGATAGAGACGGCAAAAGTCGAGTATAAACTCGAACTTGATAAAATTAAACAGCAAAAAGCATAAATATATTAACAATACCCGAAAGGGTCAAATTTCAAGGAGGACATTCTCATGAAAAAGTTCAGAAAAACGTTTTTACCGCTTCTTTGCGTATTGGCGTTGACAGTTGCTCTCCTCGCAGGCTGCGGCGGCGACACAAGCAACACGACCAAAGGTGACGGAAACACAACCGTTAACAAGACCATTGCCGTTGTTGCAAAAGGCGAATCCCACGCATTTTGGCAGTCGGTTAAAGCCGGCGCCGTAGACGCAGGCAAAAAGTACGGTTACGAAGTAACTTTCCAGGGCCCCGCAAGTGAGTCCGCAAAAGACCTTCCGTCTCAGATGGAAATGGTAAGTACCGCCCTTAACAACAATCCCGCAGGTCTCGTTCTCGGAACGATAGGCGAAGGATTCGTTGACAGCCTCAAACACGCATTCACTCAGAAAATCCCCGTTGTTCAGTTTGACAGCGGCATCTGGGCAAAAGACATTGAGTCTCTTGATTCCGCAAAACAGAACCCAATAGTTTCCTCCGTTGCAACGAGCAACAGACTTGCTGCGGGTCTTGCGGCAGAGAAATTCTTCGAAGCTATCAAAGCTGACATCGCTGCTTCCACCGACACTTATGTTGTAGGTATCATTCAGCACGACGAAACCCAGACCGGTATTGACCGCGCGGGCGGATTCGAAGAGAAATTCAAGGCTCTCGCTGACGCGGATTCCACAACCGCAGGCAAGTACACCATCGAAAAAGAAGTTAAACCCGGCGATGCGGATCAGGCTTACAAGGCAGCTCTTGAAGCACTTTTCGAAAAGAACGTAAAAGCAATATTCATGAGCAACGAAGGCGTTGTTAAGCAGGTTTACGACGCAATCGGCGCAGCAGGAACCAAATACGACAACATCGTATTCTGCGGATTTGACGCAGGCTCCAAACAGATCGAATGGATGAAGAAGACGACCGGTCCCAAACTTATCGGCGCGGTTGCTCAGGACTCCTATCAGATCGGTTACCAGGCTGTTGAACAGGCAATCTTTGCGGCAGAAGGCAAAACCGTTACCGCAAAAGTTGATATCGCAGGCGCTTGGTGGGATGCTTCCAACGTTGACGAAATGATAAAGAACAATCTCGTTTACGAAGGTTAATTACTCCCGAAAAAACAACAGTTGGCAAATAGGTCGAACCTGCCACACGCACACTTTCGTGTGGTGTGGCAGGTTCTGCTCTTTTTCAGAATCAAAAATCTGATGTCCTTAAAACTTGAAGCATGAAAGGTGATTATTATGTTATATCCCAAGATAGGTATACGCCCCGCGATTGACGGTCGTTGGGGAGGTGTTCGCGAAAGTCTCGAGAAACAAACCATGGCAATGGCGGAAAGCGCCGCAAAACTCATATCTGACACACTCCGTTATCCTGACGGGACTCCGGTTCAGTGTGTTGTCGGATGCACCACGATAGGCGGCGGAGCGGAAGCGGCTCGCGTTGCAGACCAGTTTGCAACGGAAAATGTTGTTGCCACGCTTACGGTAACGCCTTGCTGGTGCTACGGCACGGAAACGTTTGATATGGACCCGAACACGATAAAGGCGGTTTGGGGCTTCAACGGAACCGAAAGACCCGGTGCCGTTTATCTTGCGGCAGTTCTTGCGGCTCACGCACAGCGCGGACTCCCCGCATTCTCCATATACGGGCACGATGTACAGGACAAAGATGACACCTCCGTTCCTGCAGACGTTGCGGAAAAGATTCTCCGCTTTGCAAGATGTGCGGTTGTTGTCGGCTGGATGAAGAATAAAGCTTATGTCAATGTCGGTGCTGTTGCGATGGGTATTGCAGGCAGTTTCTGCGACGCATCAGTTCTTCAAAAATACTTCGGTATCAGAGCTGAATGGGTTGACGAAGTTGAAATCCTCCGCAGAATAAGCGTTGGCATTTACGATAAAGAAGAATATGAAAAGGCGCTTGCTTGGATAAAAGCGAACTGCAAAGAGGGCTTTGATAAAAACGCTCCGAAAACATTCCCCGATGTTATTACAAAATCGAAAGTCGTTCCCGCAGACAAGGATTGGGAATTTATCGTTAAGATGACGATAATCATGCGCGATATCCTTTACGGAAACACAAAACTCGACGATCTCGGCTGGCACGAAGAAGCGCTCGGCAGAAATGCTGTTGCGGGCGGCTTCCAGGGTCAGAGACAGTGGACGGATTGGCTTCCAAATGCAGACTTTACCGAGGCTATTATGGCTTCCACGTTCGACTGGAACGGAAGAAAAGCCCCCACGCCGTTTGCAACCGAAAACGACACTTGCAACGGTATCGCAATGATGCTCGGAACACTTGTCAGCCACTCTGCGCCGTGCTTCCACGACGTTCGCACATATTGGAGTCCCGAAGCTTGCGAGCGCGTAACGGGACACAGACCCGACGGCGTTGCGGCCAACGGATTTATCCACCTTATTAACTCCGGAGCAACCGCGCTTGACGGAAGTGGCGCTTCGAGAGACGAAAACGGCAAAAACTGCATGAAACCTTTCTGGGAGATGACAGACAAAGACGTTTCCGCTTGTCTTGAAGCAACAGACTGGTGCAGAGCCGACTATGAATATTTCCGCGGCGGCGGATTCTCCAGCCATTTCCGTTGCAAGGCGGAAATGCCCGTAACGATGCTTCGATTCAACATCATCGAAGGTATCGGTCCCGTATTGCAGATTGCGGAAGGCTACACCTCCGGCCTTCCCGATGAGATACACAATGTCATCGACAAGAGAACGGACCCGACTTGGCCGACGACATGGTTCTGTCCGAGACTTACAGGCAAGGGTGCATTCACCGACGTTTACAGCGTAATGGCAAACTGGGGCGCTAACCACGGCGTAACGGTTTACGGTCACGTCGGTGCAGACCTTATCACTCTTGCTTCCATGCTTCGTATCCCCGTTAATATGCACAACGTTCCCGAAGAACAGGTTTATCGTCCGCATTCGTGGGCGGCGTTCGGAACGGATGACAGTCAGGCGGCGGACTACGCAGCGTGCAAACAATACGGTCCTTTATACAGATAACAGGGGAGGACCGACCGATGCTGAAAGGCTTATCACCGCTTTTAACACCCGAATTGCTTAAAATTCTCAGCGAGATGGGACACGGAGACGAGATAGTGCTTGCGGACGGAAATTTTCCGTCCGAGGCTATCGGGAAAAGGGTAGTCAGACTCGATGCTCATACGGGTACTGACGTTCTGAAAGCAGTTATGTCCGTGTTTCCGCTCGATACATATTCAGACCCGAACGCGATGTTGATGGAAGTCGTTCCAGGGGATAACGTCGAAACTCCTATCTGGGACGAATATTCTCGCATAATGAACGATTCCGAGGGCGATAAGGTCAGAATAGGACATATCGAAAGATTTGCCTTTTACGACCGCGCAGAAAAGGCGTATGCGGTAATCGCGACGGGCGAGACCGCGCTGTATGCGAATCTGATACTGAAAAAGGGTGTTATTGTCCCAAACTGACAGAACTAACAGTAACCCGACGGTTTACCGTCGGGTTACTGTTAAAAACGTAAAACTCGGGATATAAAAATGACCGAATACGAATTGTTTCAAACTTCAACAAATTATCATATTTGGCACTTGACAAACACTCTCAAAAATGATATAATGATTGAGCACTTCGGGGTGTAGCGCAGATGGTAGCGTGCTTGGTTCGGGACCAAGAGGTCGTGGGTTCGAATCCCGTCACTCCGACCATATCGAGTGTTCTTAACCAACCTGAGAGTTGGATGAGGACACTCGATTTCTTTTTGCCCTTTTGTGCCTCTTCGTATGTATGAGCAGGGATTATCCTGCTCTTTTTGTTATGCCGGTAACGCATTCGGAACATACTCTACGGCAACACCCTTACGGGTTTCTTCTCGGTAGTTGTGCCCGCTCCCAAGACTCGGCAGTTCCAGATACCCTACAAACTTATAGTGTATCTTTATCATCTGTTTGCGGTTTTTGCCAGTGCCTGTGACCTCGTACACATCTATACGGTCAATGAGTTCCCGCAGCAGCGGTGCAGTCAGCTTATCCATTTGCATAAATTTCCGAACGGCGGCAATGAATTTTTCTTTTCCAAGTTGCATTTCATCCACCTCCGACAGGCGTTTACGGTATGCGGAGATTTTCTCTTTCAATTCCAACCGTTCCGTCTCGTACTTGCCCGAAAAACGCATAAACATCTCGTCGCCCAGCTTGCCCGATACATTGTCCTCATAGCACTTAATGCACAGCTCCGCTACCTGCTCACTGCGAGCAATACACTTTTGCAGCTCACCCTCAATGTGTTTTTTCTCTTTGAGAATATCTGCATTGGTTTTATCGGCAAGCAGCATAGCAAAGCTTTCTTCGTCATTGCACAGACATTTGGATAAGCGACGAAGTTCCAGCATTACCACCTGCTCAATAGCGTCGGCTCTGAGATAATGGGTTGAGCTGCAAGTTCCCCGGTTACCGTGATAATTGCCGCACATAAAGAACGGTATATCTTCCTTATCGTGCTTAATGTTAAACCATAGTTTCCGTCCGCAATCGGCGCAGTAAAGCAAGTCACAGAACATATTGCGTTCCCAATTCTCCGGCTTCGGATTACGGCGGCGGGTTTTGCCGATCAGCTTTTGCACCTGTTCAAACACCTCACGGTCAATGATCGGTTCGTGGACATTTTTGAAAATCGCCCACTTATCCTCGGGATTAGCATACCGTGTTTTGTTCTTAAAAGATTTAGAGCAGGTTTTGAAGTTGATAATATCCCCGCAGTATTCCTGCTGTGCAAGAATTTTGGATACCGTTGTCTTGCACCATTTGTACGGATTCGGCTGCGTTTTCTTGCCACCTCTCGGCAGCCCTTTGCTTTGCCAATATGCCATCGGTACAAGCACCTTTTTCTCCTGCAAGATGCGGGCGATCGTTTCGGCACCCTTTCCCTCCAAGGTCATTTTGAAAATATCCTTTACCACAGTTGCCGCTTCGGGGTCTATGATCCACTTCTTTTTGTTTTCGGGACTTTTCATATACCCATACGGCGGTTGAGATAACGGCTCTCCGGAAGTACCACGGATGCGGTGTGCCGAACGCACCTTGCGGCTGATGTCACGGGCATACATTTCGTTCATCACATTCTTAAACGGGGCAATCTCGTTTTCTCCCTCATCGCTGTCAACTAAATCGTTGATTGCAATAAAACGAACATTATGATCCGGAAAGTATATATCCGTGTACTGCCCAACAGTTACATAATCACGCCCAAGCCGGGACAAATCTTCTTGTGTCAAGTAGGGACTAAAAAAATTTTGAGAATTTACAAGCCGTTCATAGGTGGACAACCACCCATGAACGGCTTGAGTTTTCTCTATGCTCTTTTGCCGTTCTTTGTGCGACGTTTCTTATACGCCGCTTC
>ERZ857998.181-NODE-181-length-94259-cov-8.910853_pt1 | contig 94259 bp, 93 predicted proteins | sample MGYA00519954_ERZ857998 | MGnify/ENA primary metagenome ERZ857998 (study PRJEB31778, sample SAMEA3449424) | human gut metagenome | biome: human gut; feature: human-associated habitat; material: faeces | place: United Kingdom | collected 2010/2012 ...
TATATCCCGTGAAATGCCCGTATTTCCGGGCTTTTTGGAGATAATCAGAGTTGTTAATTAAAAAATAAAATTTCTTCTGCCACCAGACCCCAAAGCTGGTGGCAGTTTTATACTGCCATCCTATACTTTTCATGGATATGGGAAAAAGCAAATCAAATTTATTTGGGGCAGCGAGAGCAGGTAATACCACCCATCAAGCTGCTCTCTTGACAAAATCGACCCTCGCCTTTATACTGCTCTATAGTTCTGAATAGAACAATAATAAACCTGCCTCTTCATGCTGCGGGGAAGGAGGGCGAGAATGGAATTCTGGGATCATCTTTTTCTGTTCAAGCGGCTCTATGATCAGACGATGGAGCCCATCGCTCAGCGTTGGGACCTCACCCGGATGGAGCTGGACATCCTGCTCTTCCTGGCCAATGCGCCGGCCTATGATACTGCCGCCGACATTGTGGAGCGGCGGCGGCTCACCAAATCCCATGTGTCCGTCTCAATTCACTCCCTGGTCCGCCGGGGGTGGCTGGAGCGAAGCTACCTCCCCGGAAATCGGAAAAGCGCCCACCTCCGCCTCCTGCCTGCCTCCGCGCCAGCCGTAGCCGACGGACAGGCCGCTCAGGCTGCACTGCGTGTGCAGCTTTCCCAGGGGATGACCGCAGCGGAGCGGGCTGCCCTGGAATCCGCCATCACCCGCATCGGTGAAAATCTGCGCCTTGCGCTCAAAGGAGATGCCTAAGCAATGCTCTACACCTTTTTCATCTGCTTCGTGGCTGGGATCGGCGCCGGCCTGGGGACCGGCTTTGCGGGCATGAGCGCCGCAGCCGTCATTTCCCCCATGCTCATCACGTTTCTGGATATGCCCGCCTATCAGGCGGTGGGGATCGCACTGGCCAGCGATGTCCTCGCCAGCGCGGTCAGCGCTTATATCTATCACAAAAACAAAAACCTGGACATTAAAAACGGCCTTGTGATGATGGCCGTAGTCCTCCTGTTCACCCTGGTGGGAAGCTGGGTCGCCAGCCTTCTCCCTAACGCGACCATGGGCGGCTTCTCCGTATTTATGACCCTCCTCCTGGGCATCAAGTTCCTCGTCCGACCTGTGATGACCGCCAAGGAGTCTATGGATGCGGTCAGCCCCCGGAAGCGGTTTTTCCAGTCTGTGATCTGCGGCATAATCGTCGGCTTTATCTGCGGCTTCGTGGGCGCGGGCGGCGGTATGATGATGCTCCTCTTGCTGACCAGCGTTTTGGGCTATGAGCTCAAGACCGCGGTGGGCACCAGCGTATTCATTATGACCTTCACCGCGCTCACCGGCGCGGTGAGCCACTTTGCCATTGGCGGTGCGCCGGATCTCTGGTGCCTGATATTCTGTGTGCTCTCCACTCTCTTGTGGGCGCGGGTAGCGGCCAAATTTGCCAACAAGGCCAGCCCGGCCGTCCTTAACCGGGCTACCGGTGCTATCCTTGCGCTTCTTGGTATCGTCATGCTGGCCGTCAATTATTGTAATCACGGATTCCGGCACGGGCTTGTTTTCCTTGTGATAATCGCTGACAATACGATGAGCGCCCCAGACCGGTCCAATTTTGGACGGCCCGGGGCGCTTTTTATTTTGCCAATTATGACGCCGGGATGTATTGTTTCCCTTTTTCGCGTTTCATAGCGTTCGGTTTCCAACCGTGGGGTCATATCAGGTCTTATTCCCCATGTGCTGTTGAATGGCCTCAAAACAACGCTGTCGCAATCGAAAAATCCGGTACTTTTTCCGCATCAAATCAGATCCAGATATAAGATATGGTTATAACGGCCAGAAGCAGACACGATATTCACACATACAGATCAACAATTATACGAACGGTCGGCACAACAATCCCCTAATATCGTGGAGGCCAAGTTCACCCCCAAGTTTGTCACTCTTTTTATGAAAATCGCTTTCTCAAGCTGTCCAAAAACAACTCCGCCGCGGCCGAAAAGACCTGGTACTTTTTCCACACCAAATCAAGTCCGGATTCCAGATGGGGATACAGCGGCCGGAAGCAGAGGGGACTGCTTTCCGAGGTATCCACCAGCTTGTCCAGGCTCAAGACATACCCCACGCCCTGCTTTGCCATCGCGGCGGCGTTATAGCAGAGGTTGAAGGTCGTCACGATATTCAGGCTGCCCCATGCAGAACCGAACCACTCCGCCAGTTCGTTGTTTTCTGAGCGCTCCTCCAGTACCTGCCGGGAGAAAATCAGCGGCAGAGAAACCAAATCCTGAACCTCAATCGCCTCCTTTTCCGCCAATGGACAGTCCCGGCGCATGATGATCCCCCAAGTGTCCTTGGCAGGGATGGTGAGATAATTGTATTTTGTAATGTCCGTGGGCTGGATCAAGATTCCAAAGTCCAGCAGCCCCTTGTCCAACCGTTCCGTTACATCCTGCGCGTTGCCGCTGTACAGGTGATAATGGATTCCCGGATGTGCCTCCTGAAGTTCGCGGCAGACAGCCGCGATCTGATTCATGGCGTCGGTTTCCCCTCCGCCGATGTAGATGTCGCCGGTCAGCTCCTCTTTCATAGAGCGAAATTCTTCCTCCGTCTTATCCGCCATGGAGACGATCTCCTCCGCCCGCTTGCGAAACAGCATTCCGGCCGGGGTCAGCGCGACCCGGTGGCTTTTTCTTATCAAAAGCTGCTGCCCCAGTTCTTCCTCCAGATCCCGGATCTGCCTGGACAATGTGGGCTGTGTCAAATGAAGATAATTCGCCGCGCTGGTGATGTTCCCCTCTCTGGCAACGGCGAGAAAATACCGAAGTACACGGATCTCCATGCAGCCCCCTCCTTTCCCCTTTTATTATAAATCTCCATCGAATACCTGTAAAGCATTTCACAGAATAGAAACTAAGTATTTGCTATTATGCCGCTTTGCGCTTACAATCCATCGTGGAGGTGGTCGATTGAATGGACTGACAGACGAGCAGCTTTTGCTCCGCAACCTAAAGGATGCCGGCTGCGATGACCTTACGATTGAACGGTATTTGAAACTGAAAAAGGAGGGGCGGGAAAGGGAACAGATGCGGCTTCTCTCCCTCCACAGGGCCTCCTTGCTGGACCGGCTCCATGTGAACCAGCGCATGATCGACTGTCTGGATTATTTGATCTATCAAATGGAACACAAACAATAATCAGGAGGTAACAACCATGATGAATTTCCATTTTTACAATCCGACCCGTCTGCTGTTTGGAAGCGGAAAAATAGGCGAGCTGGGCGCGCAGAAGCTGCCCGGGAAAAAAGCCCTGCTGCTCTCGGCCGGCAAGTCCGCCAAGACCTCAGGCGCTCTGGATAAGACGGTGGAGCAGCTGAAGGCGGCCGGCGTGGAGTATGTGACCTGCGCCAACATCCGCGAGAACCCGACGAAAGAGCTGGTGATGGAGGCCGCCGGGGCAGCGAAGGCCAACGGCTGCGACTTCATTGTTGCGCTGGGCGGCGGTGCGGTGCTGGACTCCGCCGTGGCAGTGGCGGCCATGGCCACCAATCCCGGCGACCTGTGGGACTATGTAAACGGCGGCACCGGCAAGGGCCAGCCTCTGGTGAACAAGCCCCTGCCGCAAGTCACCATTACCCTTACCGCCGGTACTGGTTCGGAAATCAATAGCTGGGGCGTGATCTCCAAGACCGATACCCATGAAAAAATCGGGTTCGGCGGCACGCCGGAGCTGGTGCCTGTACTGGCGGTGGTCGATCCGAAGCTGATGCGCACCGTGCCTGCCCAATACACCGCCTATCAGGGGTTTGACGCCCTGTTCCACAATACCGAGGTGATGATGTCGAACGGCGTCAATATCCTCAGTGAAACGCTGGCTCTCTCTGCCATTGAGAACATCGCCAAATATCTGCCCCGTGCGGTGAAGGACGGGAACGATCTGGAGGCGAGAGAGCGTGTGGCCTACGGCAGTACCATCGCCGGTATGACAATGCAGCTCACCTCTACTACGGCCCAACACTCCATGGAGCACGCCATGAGCGCCTATCACCCCAACCTTCCCCACGGCGCCGGCCTCGTGATGATTTCTCTGGAGTTTGCCCGGTTCTTTATTGAGCGGCACGCCTGTGACGGGCAGTTCATCAAGATGGCCCGTGTGATGGGGATGCCGGAAGCGGAGAAGGCGGAGGATTTCCTCACCGCTCTGGCACGGCTTCAAAAGGACTGCGGTGTAGACGGCTTGAAGATGAGCGACTACGGCTTTGCCAAGGAGGAGGCGATGGCTCTGGCCGTCAACGCCCGCAAAACGATGGGCGGCCTGTTCCTGGCAAATCCCTGCGAGATGTCTGATGAGGAGTGCGCCGGAATTTTTGAAAAGGCGTATCGCTGAGAGCGTCCTATCCTATCCGGCTGGGAAAACGGCAGGCAGGCGTCTCAGAGTACATAGGCTTCCTCTGAACGCCTGCCTGCTACTATAGGAGACCATTTTGTAAATGATTCCAGTATATTAAAAATGGGACGTTTATCAACTGTCGGTTCGGTAGTAAGGCCGCTTTCTGGCCGCCAAAAGCATCGTCGTTGGGGACAAAGCAGCAAAGGAAGCGTATCTGGCCTGGTACGAGGTCGAGGCCGTTATCACCACACTGGTTATCAGAATCAACAATCCCCGTGCCGGTATTCCGGTTCCATCCGTAAGCAAGAGCATCTTGGATGACCCTGACGCCGGGGACAGTTCAAAACAACACACCAAGACAGCGGAGCTTGTACCTAAGTCCGCAAAAGGAGAGGAACTCATGAATAAAACAGTTTTAGTCATTACTTCCAGCCTGCGGGCAAACAGCAACTCGGACGCTTTGGCCGCCGCCTTAGCCGATGGTGCCAAATCCTCGGGAAACACGGTGGAGGTCATCAGCCTCAAGGACAAGAGCATCGGCTTCTGCCGCGGCTGCATGGCCTGCCAGAAAACGCAGAAGTGTGTCATTCGGGATGACGCAGTGGAGATTGCGGAGAAGATCAAGAACTCCGATGTGGTAGTCTTTGCTACGCCGGTTTATTATTATGAGCTGGCCGGTCAGTTGAAGACTTTGCTGGACCGCTGCAACCCGCTTTTCCCTTCGGACTATGCGTTTCGGGATGTCTACCTTTTGGCAGCCGCTGCGGATGAGGATGAGAGTGCCGTGGAAGGTCCGGTGAAAGGCATGGAAGGCTGGGTTTCCTGCTTTGAGAAAGCTCACCTGGCCGGTACAGTTTTTGCCGGTGGCGTAGATGCCCCTGGTGTGATTCACGGACATACGGCCCTCCAGAGCGCCTATGATATGGGCAGGGCAATTCAATAATAAATAAGGAGACACGCTATGAATGAAGTTATCAACACATTACTATCTCATCGTTCTATCCGGACCTATCAGGATAAGTCGATAGAGGCAGCGCAATTAGAACAGATTTTGAAGGCGGTACAGGCGGCCCCGAACTGGGTCAATCTCCAGCATACATCCGTGATTGTCGTGCAGGATGAGCAGCGGCGGAAAAAGTTTGCGGAACTGTGCGGCGGCCAGAGGCATATCGCGCAGGCCCCTGTCTTCCTGGTATTCTGCGCGGACTTCTACCGTACCTGGCTGGCCTGTAAGGAACGGGGACAGGAATTTGATTCCGTTGTAGGCCAAATCGACAATCTGATTGTCGGGGCAAACGAGGTTGGAATCGCTCTGGGGACTGCGGTGACCGCCGCCGAATCCTTTGGTTTGGGGACTGTACCGATTGGAGACATCCGGCTTCACGCTTTTGAGGCGATCCGTGAACTAAACCTGCCCAAATATGTCGTGCCTATGCTCGGCTTGTGTGTGGGGTATCCGGCGGAAGAACCAGGACAGAAGCCCCGTTTGCCGAAAGAAGCGGTCTGCTTTGAGGAAACATATCATTCCGACCTGAGCGGACTGCTGGAGCAGTACGACGAACAGTACGCCGTATATCTGCGGGAGCGTCCCTGGAACAGTCGGGTCGGGAATTGGACTGGAATGGCCGCCGACTTTTACCGGCCTCCTTACTGTCATTATCCAGAGGTGCCGGAAATGCTGAAACAGCAGGGGTTTCTACCCCGAAAGTAAAACAGACGCGGCACAATGCTGTTTTTCTACTTTATCCGCACAAGTCAGGATATGCCTGCCGGAGCGCACAGAGAATCAGCTCCACCGAGCCGTCCGTACCCCACTGGGAAACATTGAGGCACAGATCATAATTCTGTGCGGCGCCCCATTTCTGTTCCGTATTAAAATTATAATAGGCGCTCCGGGCCTTGTCCATGCTCCTGATCCGGTCACGGGCCTCATCCTCTGTTATGCCGTCGCGTTTGACCACACGCTGAACGCGGAAGTCCATACCGGCGGAAACAAAGACACGGAACAGGCGGGTTTCGTTCCGCAGGATGTAGTCCGCACCACGTCCCACGATGACGCAGCTCCCCTGGCCGGCGACATGAAGCACAGCCTCCCGCTGGGCCTTGGACGCCATACGCTCCACCGAAATATTGCAGTTCCCCAGCACCAGATTGGGCCGCCCCACACAAAGAGAGTAAAGTAAGCTGTGCGGGTGTTTTTCATCCATGTCCTGAAGGAAGTCCAGCGCAAGCCCGCTCTCCTTTGCGGCCACGGCCAGCAGTTCCTTATCATAGTAAGGGATCTCCAATTCCCGGGCGATTTTCTTGCCAATCTCACGGCCGCCGCTCCCAAACTGGCGCCCAATCGTAATCAGGATTTTCTCCATACGGCAGTTCCTCCAAAAGTCTGTTTCTGTACTTTTTAGTTCAGTATAAAAGAAACTGTCTTAAAAGTCAAGCATTGGGCATTCAAGTACCAGCAAGTAGAAATCAAGGCAGAATACAGGCTATAAATTTGAACTGCTGCGATGCAGCCTATGAGAGAGGTCTTGACAATCTGCTTGTTTCCATTTTATAATTAGTCCTGATTTAGACTAATTATAAGGAGACGGCCTATGGATCAACTACATCAGCTCAGTGCTCAATATAATGCCCTGTGGATCGAAACCAACCAGCTCTATGAAACCTGGGCCCGGCAGCGGGGAATGTCCCTTTATGAGTTGCTGGTGATTCTTTCGATTGTCGAGGCTGACGGCACAGTGCTCCAAAAAGACATCTGCCAGCGGTTTGCGATCCCCAAGCAGACCGTCAATGCGATTATCAAAACGCTGACAGACAAGGGATGGCTGGAGCTCAAGGTTTCAGAGCAGGACCGCAGAAGCAGGAAACTTTACCTGACTTCCGAAGGAAGCGCACAGGCGGCAAAGATCGACCAGGCTCTCCAGGAGCACGAGGCGCAGGTCTGGCTCCGGCTTGGGCTGGACCGGGCGGAGCAGTTGATCGAGCACACCGCCCTCTATAACCGGCATTTCAGGGAGGTGAGCGGCTGACATGCACATTCGCAAAGAGTTTTTCCGGTTTGTTATCCCATCCATGCTGGCCTTTGCGCTGTCCGGCATCTATGCGATTGCCGATGGGTTCTTTGTGGGAAACGCGCTGGGTGACGATGCCCTGGCTGCGGTCAACATCGCCTTTCCGCTGACGGCCTTTCTGCAGGCGGTAGGCACCGGCGTCGGCATGGGCGGCGCAATCGAGTACGCCATCAATACCGGAAATCAAAATGAAAACCGCGGCAGGCAGTACATGGGTATGGCGGTTATCCTGCTGGGCAGCTTCAGCATTTTCTTTACCGCCCTGTTCCTGCTCGCCGGCCCTCAGATCCTGGGGCTGTTCGGCGCGTCCGGCGAGATACTGGAGTACAGCAGCGAGTACCTGCGCTTTGTCAGCTATGGGGCGGTATTCCAGATCGCGGGAACTGGCCTGGTTCCTTTCATTCGCAACATGGGCGGAGCAGTCACGGCCATGGCGGCCATGGTAACGGGCTTTATCACGAACATCGTTCTGGACTACCTTTTTGTGTGGGTGCTGCCCTGGGGGATGATGGGGGCCGCCGTCGCCACGGCAATCGGCCAGGCGATGACCTTTCTGGTCTGCCTTGTATTCTTTGTCCTCAAAAAGCACGCTCCCTTGTTTCAGTTTGACGGGGATGGGCGTTACCTTGCGTCCCGCATTTTAAGTGTGGGACTGTCCCCCTTTGGCCTGACCTATTCGCCCAATATCACTCTGATCCTGCTCAATAAGAGCGCCGTGATTTTCGGCGGGAATATCGCTGTGACCTGCTATGCGCCGATCAGCTATATTTCTGCTGTGGTCATGCTGTTGATGCAGGGCGTCAGCGACGGAAGTCAGCCGCTCATCAGCCTGGCCTATGGGGAGGGCAAGCATGATACCACAAAAGCGGTGCGCAATCTGGCCTATCGCTTCGCCTTTGGAGTAGCGGTTGTCTGCTCAGTCGTCCTTTTCCTGCTGCGGGGCAGCGCGGCCCATCTGTTCGGCGCCTCCGAGCAGGTGACGGTGCTTGTGGCACAGATCCTGCCAATCTTCATTATCGGCTTTGTCTTTGTCAGTGTGTCCAGAGTAACCACCGCCTATTTCTATGCGACGGGGAAAAATCTTTGGGCCTACATTCTGATTTATGGGGAGCCGCTGACGCTCTGCGCCCTGCTCCTAATCCTCCCCAACGCCATGGGGAGTGTGAATGGGACTTGGGTTTCTGTCCCTTTGTCCCAAATCATTGCCATGCTGCTCAGTTTACTCCTGATCCATAAAAACAGGATACTGGAACATCAGCTTCCCTCTCATGAGTAAAGTATCACTTGACAATTCTGATAGGTGGATGCTATCATAAAAAACGCTTGACATCGTGGCTGCGTGATAATAATTCCAGGGGCTATATATTTTCCTGTTTCTGATTACAAACAGGAAAATATATAGCCTTTTAACATGGGGAGGCTGTTCTGCATTGATAAACACCAAAAATCTAATGGGGACAAAACCGATTTTGCCATTGTTGGTGAGCATGTCGGTGCCGTCTATTCTGTCCATGCTCATCCAATCTCTATACAATGTAGTAGACAGCATATTTGTGGCCTGGCTCAGCAATGATGCACTTACCGCGGTTTCTTTGGCTTATCCCCTGCAAAATCTTGTGTTGGCGGTCGCTGTTGGCTTTGGCGTAGGAATCAACGCCTATATCGCTCGCAACCTGGGGGAAGGGAACCAGCACAGGGTGGATCAAGCCGCTTCCATGGGGGTCATCTTCACCACTATCCATGCTGTTATTTTCATATTGGTTGGACTTTTCGGCAGCGAGCCATTTTTACGCATGTTTACCGACGATCCAGAGATCCTGCAGATGAGTGTCAACTACACTCGCATTGTGATCTGCCTGTCCTTTGGCAGTCTGTATCATATATTTATCGAAAAACTGTTCCAAGCGGTTGGGAACATGGTCGTACCGATGATTTTGCAAGGCGTAGGGGCGATTGTAAACATCGTCCTCGACCCGATTCTGATCTTCGGCATGTTCGGACTGCCCGCTATGGGAGTTACCGGCGCTGCTGTTGCTACGGTAACTGGACAGATGACAGCCTGTGGTTTGGCGGTGTTCTGCTTCCTTCGGACCAGAACGGGAATTCGTATTACCCGAAAAGATATGAAGATCGACGCCGGAATCGCCAAAAGGATTTACGCGGTGGGAGTCCCCTCCGGGTTGATGACCGCGATGCCCAGTCTGCTGGTGAGTATCCTGAACGCACTGCTGGTGGGTCTCCACGCATTGGCCGTGGCAGCATTTGGATTGTACTTCAAGCTGCAAACCTTTGTGTATATGCCCGCCAATGGTCTGATTCAGGGTATGAGGCCCATTGTGAGTTATAACTACGGAGCGGGCCAAGGACGGAGACTTCATCTTGTCATCCGATGGAGCCTCGCTTTGACCGCCATCATTATGGCATTGGGCACCCTGATCGCTTGGGGTGTCCCACGGCAGATTATGGGCCTTTTCGATGCGGATGAAGCCATGATAGCTGTCGGGGTGCCTATGCTGCGTATTACAAGCCTGGGCTTTTTGGTATCCACCCTGGGGACGGTAATGGCCGGCTGTTTTGAGGCTCTTGGGAAAGGGCTGTATTCCTTGAGCATTTCTCTGCTTCGTCAGCTCCTTGTGATCCCACCTTTGGCTATGGTATTTTCTTTGTCCTGGGGTCTGAATGGTGTGTGGGCGGCGTTTCCCGTAGCGGAGACGCTGGCGGCTCTGGTTGCAGTTTTGTTATACCGTAAAGTCATGCAACAGACAGATCGGCAACTGCAAAATAGTGAGGTTGATTGTGCTGGGGGGAAATGCCCAGGCAGCCGCAATTCCTGACAGTATCATACTGGTACTTGCTGTTCAAAATAAGTTGTTAAAGCCGGCCTGCGGACGGTCGTTTTCACAGGCAGCCATGGCTACTACACAAAAAGTACCGAACTCCGCCTGATGATCAGGGTGGATTCGGTACTTTATAGCGTCATGGCAATATCCGAAATAAATTTGCGGATCACTTCAAGCTGATACTCATTGCACTGTCCCAAAAGTCCGTCAATGTCCTCCCGTACTCGGCCGTTGTCCTGTATTTGATAGTCCAGTACCACGACGCTCTCAATAGGGATCTGGTAAACCTCGCATACCTGGAGCAGTTTGGGCAGGCTGATTGGCTGCTCACCTCGCTCGATCAGCCCCCAGTAATCGCTGTTCTCACCCAAGGGCTCACAGAATTTTTCGCGGGTCAGCCCTTTCAACTCTCTGATTTTGCGCAGCTTGCGGGCAATCCGCTTTGCCCGTTCATCCACTCTGTATTCCAAGGCGTCAAATCCTTCCCGCGTGTATTTGTTTTATTTTATCGAAAATGTCGGCCTTCATACAGTGTGATAAATATAGCATTACCATTGACTTTTATATATGTTTTTGATTATACTTTCTTTGCAAGAAGTATTTTCCATGTGCGGCGGAATACAAAGGAGTGGAATCATGAGGCGGCTGAATGTCACCCACCCGCAAATCAGCCTGGAGGATTTCATCTATTACTATCACATTGCGCACAAGCGGAAAAATATCCGTGCGCTTAATCAGCTCTGCCATCTGTATCCTGAGCTATCCGTTATGGCGTTTCAAAACGATTCCCTGTCAAAGCGGTATGACCCATCAGAATACGATTACTACCGCTGGCACCCGATTACATTGGGAAGCGCCTATATGACAGAGCGGCGCATCATGGATATGGTGGCTTATCTGTTTTTTCGGGATAGAGCGCCCAAGGGATATAAACACAGGCTCCGCACGGCTGCCCTGCCCTACCGGCTGATGTTTAATTATTCCTTGGACCGCTATCAGAAGGACTATGACAGACAAGAACTGTGGTCAAATTTTTTCTTGCGATTGCCAGATCTCCGACACAAAATTGAGAGATATCGCATCCACAGTTTGATGGAATTGGAATATCGGGCAGCGGAGTATTTTATGGATACCGATTGAGCCCAAAATAAGAAATAGAAAATCCCCGCAGATTCGGTAAGAATCTGCAGGGATTTTTCATTTCATTATTGAGAGGTGCTCAAACCTATAGATGCTGTCAGGGACGGTGCGGACGGGGTTGTTTGGTTCTATCTTCCGGCGGAGTTGGCTGATAATGTTGATCATCGTCAGGAGGGCGTTTTACCTGTGCTTGGGTACCGTCTTCCCACTCCTTACATCCCTTGCCGCCTTTCAAGATCCAGCCACAGTATAATCTCGGTCTCCGACTCATCCTATCTCTGCATCCCCTTGAATGGTCGGATAGATTATCTGCCACGCCGGGAGAAAGTTCAGTTGGACCAGTGCGTTGCGGAAGGCTCTTGATAAGGGGTCCACAAATTCCCTTCGGCTGTGAAGCAGTTCCACGATATAAAGCTCCCATGTGTAGTGGGGTCCCCGTTGCTCCTTCCACAGGGGGTAATACGCCCTCTCTGCCCGGAACATCAGAAACTCCACGATTGAGATGCAGTTCTCAAAGGAATGGAGTTTTGCCATATGGAGCATCCCGGCGCTGTCATAACGCGTTACGGGAAAGTCCACTTCCGCTTCTTCCAATGTAAAGTCAAATGCGGAGGCAGGGAACGCCATCACGGTGCTGAGCAGCACCCTTTGGGCCGCCAAGAGCAATGTTTTTTCCCGCTGCAAAAAGGCGATATATTCCTCCCATGTGAGGTCGGCCCAAAACCCGTCCGCATCGCTTTCCTTTTTCCAGGTGAACAGCGCGTCCTCCACCCGGTAGGTTAAATAGGTCAGGTACCCGTATGTTGTTTCTTTATCATACAGATTTGCGTACATGCCGGTGCGAAGGATTTGCTCTACCAGATTTTCATTTTGATCCCAGTTCATTGTTCCACCTGATCCGTCCATTTTTAGCCCCATTAGAAATTCAGGAAATCAAGCCCGGCGGCTTTTGACATTGCAATTACCTTGTTCGGGTCGTTCTGCAATTCCATTTCCGCCCCCAGTGCGTTCATCAGCAGGCCGAAGGTATCGTGCATCCCCATCTGATTCTGTATATTGTATGTAGCGGCGTACTCCGGGAAATAGGTCCAGATATAGTTCATCAATGCGGGGTAGTTGATTAGACCGCCGGCCCTTAACTCCTCGTACTGCCCCCATAGTTCAAACAAGGCGAGGCTGCTGGCCCACTTGGAAAAGAACAGATACCCCAAGGTGCTGTCAATTCCTTCCCGCACATCCTCTTCGGTCTGCTCCGATTGCTTTAATACGGTTTCTGAGAAGTCGCAGTTCCAAATAGGATAGCAGACAGCGAGGACTTCCTCTCCTGTGCCTGTTTCGATCCAGAAGACGCCGTTCATCAGCGACTTGTAGCGTGCGGTACGGCCCCGCGGCGTGGCAAGGGGCGCTGGATAAGTTCCAAAGTATTCCGGATGATACTCCATATTGTAAAAAGCAATATCACGAAGCGATGTCTGTCCGTCTGCATATATTCCGTGCCTGACCTGATACCGATAGATCTCATACTCAATGATTTTATATCCCCGCCGCTCTTCCGCAAACGAATAGAGCAGCACACGGGAGTCCTCTTCAGGCATCCTCCCATATGCCATGGCCTCTTTTGATATGGCTGGCGAGGATTTTTCCACCACATAGTATTCATCTGCCAAAAACTTGCCGTCCTGTTTTCTGGCTGCGATATAGTAGACGCCGGGGCACTCCTGGCTTGCCCTTACGATTTCACCAACTGTGTCATCCAAGCAGAACGGCAGTCTCTCCGGAGGCGATTCTTTCTCTCTATCCATATGTCTCTCTTTTCCTGTGTGGTATTTTATCAAATTATCACGCTATAAAAGTGATATTGTATAAAAGAAACACACCACTCCCACCCTAATATCACACCATGAAAGTGTATTATGGGGAAAATGGTGGTGGAGGAATCATATGGAGATGGAATTTATCAGAAACCGTATCACAGAATTGCGGTTAAAAAAGGGAGTTTCAGAATACCAATTAAGTTATGATTTAGGGCATAGCAAGAACTATATTCATAACATTGTCACCGGATATTCCCAGCCATCTGTGAAAGAATTGCTCTATTTGATTGACACGCTCGGTATCACGCCCCGTTTGTTTTTCGATGAGGAAGCGGAATATCGAAATCCAATTTTGGTTCAGGAGATCATAAATGGCATCAAGTCGATGAACGATCAGGATTTGGAAGCTGTTTTGTTGATGGTCAGGCGCTTGAATGAGAAGAATTAACAAGTATGAAATCGTGTAATTAAGATATTATACCCGATATACCGGGAATATTCAAGAGGCAGCATGTCAAATATAATAGAAATCACAAAGGGGTGGTTTCTATTATTACTTACGACCCGCTCTGGGACACCATGCGTCGAAAGGGAATTACAACTTATTCTCTAATAAAGGACTATTCCTTCAGCAAGGGAACATTGGATTCTTTGAAGCAAAACCGGAATATTTCAACCGCAACGCTGAATGACCTTTGCAACATTCTTTCTTGCAGGGTAGAAGATGTTCTTCGTCACATCCCAGATAAAGCATAAACGGCACTTTGAGGGCATTACAGCTCACACCAAAGCGCCGTTTTTATTTTGTATCTGCCTGCATAAAAAACGCAGTTACCCGTCAAGGATACCTGCGTTTTTTGCGAAAAAGGCTTCTCAGGTTACAGGAGTCAGTTCGAACTTATAACTGCTGTAGGGGGCAGTGCGGATGGGGTTTCCCGGTTCCATCTTCCGGCAGAACTGACTGATGATATTGACTACGTTCGCGCTGCAGCCCTTCGGAAACTCGTGCCATACAGCCTCGTAGATCTGTTCCTGCGTGAAGAGCCAGCCAGGGTGCTGGGCCAAGTAAGCCAGTGTAAAGAACTCCAGATGCGTGAGATACAGGGGCCCCATTTTACGGTCTGCTTGCGGAGGTGGAGTTCCATTCCAAGAAAAGTAAGAGTGGGCTTCGTGGTTCGTAGGTTTGTTCCGCCACCTCTCGCCCTACGTCGGTCAGGTGCAGGAAAAAGCCCTTGTCCATAGTTAGAAAACCGCTGTCCCTCAGTGTTGTCACTGCATGGCATACACTGGGCTTGGAGACTCCTATGTGCCGGGCCACATCCACGGACCTTACCATGCCTTTTTCCTTTTTGGAGTACCAGCACGGCCTCCAGATAATCCTCGCCCGACGCATGGAGTTTTTTCATAGGCGTGACCTCTTCTCTATACAGTGATCTTCTGTTCTGCGTTCCACATGGCCGCATATTTTCCGTTCTCGGCCAGCAGCTCCTCGTGGGTGCCAGACTCCTTGATTGTTCCGTCCGCCACTACCAGGATCTGATCCGCATTCTTGACGATGGACAAGGTATGGGCGATCATCACCACGGTCTTTTTCTCCTTGAGCAGATTGGCGATGGCCTGCTTGACCGCCAGCTCGTTCTCGATGTCCAGGGATGCGGTAGCCTCGTCCAGCAATAGGATGGGACTGTTTTTCAGAATGGCCCTGGCGATAGAAAGCCGCTGCCTCTCTCCTCCGGAGAGCAGGCTGCCGTTTTCTCCAATCCCGGTATCATAGCTCTTTTCCAGTTTCTCCACAAAGCCGTCACATCCGGCGTCCCTGCAGGCTGCCTCCACCTCCCGGTCAGTGGCCGTGGGCCGGGCGTGGCGGATGTTCTCCCGCACGGTATCGTCAAAGAGGAACACCTGCTGGTCCACCATAGAGAGCTGTGCCAGCACCCGCTCTGCGGAGACAGGCTGGATGGATTGACCGCCGATGGCGATGGTCCCGCTCTGCGGCTCATAGAATTTGGCGATCAGATTCAAAATCGTGGATTTGCCTGAGCCGGAGTCCCCCAGGATGGCGGTGAGTTTCCCGTCCGGGACGGTGAAGGACACCCTCTTCAGGACCGGCTCTCCCGGCATATAGGAGAACGACACATCCCGGAAGGTGATGTCGTGCCGCTCCGGGGCAAAGGGCGCTCCCTCCCCGGCCTCCTCCGGCTCCTGAATCAGATTCTCAATGTTCCTTTTGGAGACCATCAGGTGCTTCCATTCAAAGAGATCAATGGCAATGCTGGCGGTGAGCTTGGTCAGCAAAATGGGCAGCATGGAGAGCATCAGATAGTCCACGCCGCTCAGTGTCCCCGCCGCCCATGGCCCGGCGGCCAGCACCATGATAAGCGGCACGCTGCCCCAGCTGATGATATTGTAGCCGAATCCGATGGGGATGCCCTTGGCTTCGTACTGGTAGCACACCCGGCTGAACTCCTCCATGGCCTGGGTGACGGTCCTGTTTTTTACGCCGCCCATGTTGTACGCCCGGAACATCTGAATGCCGTCAATGTACTCCACAATGCCACTCACCGTCTCGGCGCTGACCTTGTTTTTCGCCACGCCGTATACCTTTACCACCCGGAAGGACAGCCACAGGTCGGGAATCAGCAGCGCGACAACCGCCAGCAGGATCAGCCCCGCCGGCAGCCAGACGGTGCATACAAAGCCAACCAGCACCGCGGAAAGCGCAGCGTTTTTGATAATGTTCCCACTGGAATGGGTCAGGATTTTCTCATAGCTGCCCACATCGCTGGTCATGGTGTTCACATACTGTCCAACCTGCCCCTGGGTGAAGCGGGCCAGGGGGATCTTCTTGAGCTTATCCCCCAGAAGCAGCCGCAGGCGCTTGGACACCGCCGCCCCGCCGATCTGGACCTGGGTGTACCCGGTGCTGTAAATGACCAGCCGCAGCAGGAAAATGACAGCGAGCCCCGCAGTGACCGCTCCCACCATTCCGGCGGTAATCGTTCCTGAAGCCAGAGCGGTGAGGACGATGTAGACAGACAGATAACTGCACCCGGAGAGGATGCCCTCCAATACGGTCAGCACTACGCCAATATAAAAAGCCCTGTTTTTGCGGAACGGAGATTCATTTGTCATCGTCTTGCCCTCCTTTCACGGAATAGGTGATGGACCTGGCCGCCCGGTAGTCGGCCCAGGCTTTGCGGTAATAAGAATTCTGTTCCAGCATCTCCGCATGAGTTCCGCAGCAGGTGATGGTGTGGTCCTCCACCACCGCCACCTTGTCGCACATCTTTACCGCTCCCAGCCGGTGAGCCACGATGAGTACGGTCTTGCCACGGCAGAGGTTTTCAATGGCCCGGTCAATCTCCACCTGATTCTCCGGGTCGGCGGCGGAGGTCGCCTCGTCCAGAATGAGGATGGGGGCGTCCTTCAAAATAGCGCGGGCAATGGCGATGCGCTGGCGCTCCCCGCCGGAGAAGCGTGAGCCCATGGCCCCAACCTTGGTGTCGTATCCCTGGGGCAACGACAGGATGAAGTCGTCGATCTGTGCCAGACGGGCGGCCTCCCGCACCTGTTCCAGCGTGGCCTGCGTGCCCATACGGATGTTCTCCAGCACGCTGTCCCGGGTGAGGAAGGTCTTTTGAAACACGATGGAGATGTGGGCGAGCAGGTCCTCGTAGCGGATGTCCCTGACATTCCGGCCGCCGATGCGGACCTCGCCCTTTGTTGTATCGTAAAACCGGGAGATCAGCTGGATGATAGTGCTCTTGCCCGCGCCGGACACCCCCACCAGGGCCACCTTTTCCCCCTGCTTTACCGACAGAGAGCAATCCCGCAGCACATCCGTCTTCCCGTCATAGGAGAAGGTCACATGGTCCAGTTCAATGCCGTGGTCCTCCGGGAATGGCCCGCCTCCTTCAAAGACCGGAAGTTCCAGAATCTCCCGCACCTTTCCCATACCGCTGAGAGCCTGGGCAAAGGTGGTGGACATCTTCTGGAGCGGCAGGATCTCCGTCAAATACATGCCGCCCACATAGGCAAAGAGCAAAAACACGCTGGCGCTCACCGAGCCCCGGAGAAACAGCAGCCCCCCGGCTGGGATCATCAGGAGCATACCGCACTCCACCAGCAGCAGGAAAGCCGCATAGGGCGGCGCGGTTTTATGGGTCACCAGATTCCAGATCCGGTTTTCCTCCGAAATGGCGTGGGAAAACTTCTGAAACGACCGGCTCCCCATATTGTACGCCTTGATGAGCCGCATCCCGGAGACATACTCGATCATTACCGAGTTGAAGCTCACCAGGGAGCGGTTGGCGTCCTCCAGAATCACCTTCATGCGGCCAAAGATCACCCCCATCACAATTCCCGCCAGCGGCAGGGGGAGCAGCGAGACCAGCGCCAATGGGACATTCACCGACAGCAGATAGAGGAAGATCACCACCGGGCCGGTGAGATAGGCCACGAACTCCGGCAGGTTATGGGCCAGAAACAGCTCCAGCTTCTCAATGTCCTCGTTGAGCACGGTCTTGACCGCTCCCGTGCTCCGCTCGTCCAACGCGCCCAGGGGCACCTTCGCCAGATGCTCCGTGACCATGCACCGCACCCGGAACAGGGCGCCGTAGGCCCCCTTGTGGGACAGCACCCCGGAGGCCCCCAGCAGCACCATCCGCCCCACGGTGCCCGCCATCACGAACACGGCGCAGTCCGCGATCACCGCCGGGGTGCAGGCGCCGGACAGCACCGCGTCCATCAGCCGGTACAGCCCCAGGTAGGCGGTGATCGCCAGCAGCCCGCTCCCAAAGGCGCACAGCACCGACCCGATCAGCCATTTCTTCTCCGGCCCTGCCCACCGGAGCAACAGCCTGACCGGGCTTATCTCTTTCTGTTTCATATTGCACTCCTCCTTTACCAGCCTTGACGGAACAGGCCGGATATGATATTTTAGTTAGCAGATACTAACCAAATAACAGCATACTCCCTGTCTGTCACAGATACAAGGCGTGCCACGCTCATGCGGCTGATCGGGGTATGGATTCGGCCGATTGAGGTGGAGGAGGCGTGTCAGAATGTATAGCTGCAATGTATTGGATGAGCAATATGCCGGGGCCATGGCGGAGCATGGCTTTGTGCCGGAGCCGGACAACCGGAGATATGGAAGCATGGGCCTGTGCTGGCGGCAGGCCGGCCCCGGTGGAAGCGGCTATTTCTGGACCTATGGGCAGCAGGACCTCTATATGCTCAAAATCCACGATTTCTATTTTCATGAGGATCAGCTTCTGGAGTTTTGCTGGCCGGAGAGCCTGAGCGTCACCTGGTACGAGTCCATCTCCGGGGAGGAGTTCTCTCCCTGCCGCCGGCTGGTGTCCGGCTGTGTCAAGAGCTTCATCGGCGGGCGGGGGTCCTACCGGGCGCTCATCCACCGCCGGGTCCCCATCGTATCCATCGGCATTGAGATCACTCCGGCCTACTATCAGGACTACCTCCGCCGCCAGTTTCCGGAGGAGTTCCAAAGCCTGTTGGAATCCTTTCAATCTCTGGACCAGACCGACCACTTCCCGGAGATGGTCCGCCTGCTGAAAGAGGTCCGTGACTACCGGGGCGAGGGGCTGGCCGCCAAGCTCTTTTACGACGGCAAGGTGGCGGAAGCCGTGGCGCTGGTAGTGGAACGGCACCGGGCCCACCCAGCTCCCAGGCGGACACTGACGCAGGAGGATGAGCGGATGCTGGCGGATGTGGCGGCCTACATCACCGCCCATTGCGCGGATCGGCTGCCTCTGGAGCGCCTGGCCCGCATCGGCTGCATGGGCGTCTCCAAGCTGAAGGATGCCTTTCACGCCCGATACGGCTGCACCATCACTCAATATATTCAGGGGCAGCGGATGGAGCGTGCGGAGCAGCTGCTGGCAAATACCGACCTGCCCGTGGGCCAGATCGCTCAAATTGTGGGCTATCAGAATCCCAGCCGTTTCGCGCAGCTCTTCCGCCGCAGCACCGGGCAGAGCCCGGCAGCGTTCCGGGCGTTCTCCCACCCACGGGAAGCAGAGTGAGAGAACACGCCGGGCCGAAAAAGACAGGAGGCAGGAAGAAAGACAGCCGCTTCATCAAAGGGGGGGCCGCCGGCACAGTTCCGGCGGCCTCCCTTTCTGTGTGCCACACGGAGCGGCAGGGGCTGTCATTCCAGCCGCCAGCCCTCGGCCTGCTCCCGGACCTGAACAAACCGGCGGTAGAGGCCGTCCTGAGCCATCAGCGCATCGTGAGTCCCCTGCTGAACGATCCGTCCCTGGTCCACCACCACAATCTGATCCGCGTCCCGGACGGTGGAGAGCCGGTGGGCGATGGAAATGAGCGTTTTGCCCGCCGTCAGCTCCCGGATGGCGGCCAAAAGCAGATGCTCGTTCTCCGGGTCCACACTGGAAGTCGCCTCATCCAGAATCACGATGGGGGCGTCCTTCAGAATGGCGCGGGCAATGGAGACCCGCTGCTTCTCGCCGCCGGAGAGGGTGGAGCCGCCCTCTCCCACCATCGTATGATAGCCGTCGGGCAGCGCCATGATAAAGTCGTGGCACTGGGCGCGCCTGGCCGCCTCCACCACCTGCTCGTGAGTGGCGTTGGGATTGCCGAATTTGATGTTGTTCTCAATGGAGTCGTGGAAGAGATACACATTTTGGAAGACCATGGAGAGGTTTTTCAGCAGGCTGTCGGCGGTGCAGTCCTTCACATCCGTGCCGCCCACGCAGACACTCCCCTCCTGCACATCCCAAAAACGGGCGATCAGGCTGCATAAGGTGGTCTTTCCAGAGCCGGACGGCCCCACCACGGCGCAGGTAGTCCCCTGGGGGATTTTGAGAGAAACATGGTCGATGACCTTCCGGCCTCCTCCATAGGAGAAGGATACCTCCTTCAGCTCAATGTCGAAGCGGCCGGGAGCGAGGGCCTTGTCCGTCCGGTCCAGGGAGGGGATGTTGGTCACCGCCTCCAGCCGGTCCAGCTCGGTGGCGATCTTCTTGTCCAGGAAGGAGCCGTCCCCCATGACCTCCATCTCGGAGTAGAGGATAAAGGACGCCACCAGAAACAAAAAGCAGTAGGTCAGGGAGATGACCCCCTGCAGGTAGAGGAAGGTGGACAGGAACATGAGGGCGCAGCCGGTGAGCTTGAACACCAGAATATAGAGCCGCAGGGCGGGCAGGGCTGCCTTCTCCTGATCCAGCGCCGCCTTCTGCCGCCGGCGGAAGGACTGGTACACCGCGCCGTCCTGCCCTACCGTCTGGGAGAAGGAGCGCAGCACCGCGATGCCCCGGATGTACTCCAGCGACTGGGTGACCAGCTCCTCCTGCGCCTCCTGCACCTTTGGGGTGTGCTCCGCCGCGGCTTTCTGCACCATTCCCAGCACATAGAGACCCACCAGCAGGCCCACCAGGGACAGCAGGGAGAACCAGGGGCTGAAAAACAGCATCATTACAATGATGATGACCGACATGGACACGCCGCCGGTGATGTCCGTGATAAACAGCATGGAATACTGCTCCAGCTCCACCACCGTGGAGGTAAGGGTGGTCTGGATGGTGCCCAGGCGCTGGTCGGAGAAGTAACCCATGGGGGCGCTTTTCATCTTCTCGCCGATAGCCAGCCGGTAGTCCCGGAAGATGTCGAAGCCCTTGGCGCTCATGGAGATGTCCTCCAGCCACTGGAACAGGAAACGGCCGAACACGCTGGCGATCAGGATGCCGAGGCCCTGTCCGATCACCTCGGCGGTGAGGCTGTCCAGATGGGAGATCACCACATAGACCGCCATGAGCATCATGGCCATGGAAAAGGTTTTCAGGATGTTGCAGACAATGCCCGCATAGATGTATTTTTTCTGGTCTCCGGCAATATCCAGAATCCGTTTGATGGTATGGAACATTCAGTTGACCTCCTTTCCGGCAAAAGCCGCCGTGCTTTGATACTGCTCCCACATGGTCCGGTACAGGGGGCAGGTGTTAAGCAGCTCCTCCTGCCGGCCGCAGGCGGCAAGCCGCCCCTGGTCGATCACCAGAATTTGATCCGCGTTCTGGATGGTGTTCAGCCGGTGGGCCACCACGATCAGGGTCTTGCCCCGCACCAGACGGGAGATGGCCTGTTGGATCTGCGCCTCGCTCTCGGGGTCAGCGAAGGCGGTTGCCTCGTCCAGAATGATGACGGACGCCTTTTTGAGCATGGCCCGGGCGATGGTGATGCGCTGGCGCTCTCCGCCGGAGAGCCGGTCCCCGGCGTCTCCGGCCAGGGTATCGTACCCCTGCTCCAGATTCATGATAAAGTCATGGCAGTTGGCGGCCCTGGCCGCAGCTTCCACCTCCGCGTCGGTGGCACTGGGATCACCCATGCGGATATTCTCCCGGATGGACCTGTCAAAGAGGAAGTTGTCCTGGGCCACATAGCTGATCTCCCCCATGAGCTGGTCAAAGGGAATATTTTGGATGTCCTGCCCGCCGAAGGAGACCGTCCCGCCTGTGGCGTCCCAGAAGCCGGCCATCAGCTTGGCAATGGTGGATTTTCCGGAGCCGGAGGGCCCCACAATGGCGGTGATCTGCCCAGTGCGGGCGGTAAAGCTCACATCGTGTAGGACCTCCTTCTTCCCATCATAGGAGAAGCACACCCGGTCAAAACGGAAGGAACGCTCTCCCAGCTTCACCGGCTTTTCAGGCCGGCGCTGCTCCGGCGTGGCGAGGAAGTCCTGAATGGGGTCCAGGTTGGGAGCCATGTAGGAAAGCTGCCCCAGGGCAAAGCCGAATTTGATGAGCCCGGCCATAAAGCCGAAGGGGATGATGATGCAGGCCAGGAACAGGGGCAGCTCCAGCGTGCCCTGCATATAGAGCCACGCTCCCACGGGCAGCGTGCCCAGTAAAGTGGAGGGGAGCACCGCCTTGAAGCCCGCCATCCAGAACCAGCTCTGCCGCCACCAGGCCAGGGTGCTGTCGTGGAAAAAGTTTACCGACCGGGAGAACTCACCAAAGCTCTTGCTCCCCTGCCCGAACGCCTTGATGACCTGGATGCCGCCCACATACTCCACCAGGGCGGCGTTCATCTCGTTGCCCGAGCGCAGGTAGACGGCCATCTTCTCCTTGTACCCCCGCATCATGCACACGGCGAACACCAGGCTCAGGGGGACGGTAATGAAGGCGGCCAGTCCCATCCGCCAGTCCAGAACGAACACCAGGATGATACTGAAAACCGGCCCGGCCAGGTTGGAGGGCAGCTCCGGCACCATGTGGGCGATGATGTCCTCCAGCCGCCCCACATTGTCCACCATCAAAGTCTTGAAGGTGCCGGAGGGGGTCTCCAGCATGACGCCCATGGGGACCTTCGCCATTTTATCCGCCAGAGCGCACCGGATGTTCTTCAGGATGGTGAAGGAAACTGTATGACTGCACATGGAGGACAGGCCGGTAAGCCACGCCCGCAGGCACATGCACACCGCCGCCGTCACCGCCATGACCGCCGCCCGTTCCACCGTGGCAGTGCCCTCATACAGCTCCTTCGCCAGCAGGGTCACCACAAAATAGGGGGCCATGCCGAACATCTCTCCGATAAAGGCCAGGATCACCGAGCCAGTCATTTTTCCCCTGGCCTCTCCAGAGAAGGAAAAGAGGACTTTCAGGGGATTTTCCCGTTTTGTTTTCATTCTGCACTTCCTTTCCGCCGTATTCCGATACGGCTCATGCTTTTCTGATATGGATTCGGGCCTGACCACGTTTCCAAAGCGGGCTCCCAAGCCATGCGCCGATGGCGGCTCCCACGATGATGGCCGCCAGCATCAGGACCAGCATCCCCGGCGTGGCAAGCCCCTCCACCGCCGCGGCATAGGCTGGGGACATCTCTTCCGCGGCGCTGGCTGCCGTCCGAGCCGGGTCGATCCAAATGTAGAGTGGACTCCCGCTGGAGCTGAAGGCCAGCGGGAGAAAGCTCCAGCGGGCGGCCCGCAGGCTCTCATACCCGCCCAGCCGCCGCACCAGCTCCGCCAGCACCGCTCCGGCCGCCAGCGTCACCGCCATCCAGCCGGACAGCTCACCCGCCGCCAGGAACAGCAGAAGCACCACTAAGTTCATGAGTACCGGTACCCCAAACCGGGGCGTTCGGGCCGCCAGATACAGATACAGCCACCCCGATGCGGCGGCGGTGATGGCCGGGAGAAAGACCCAGAACAAGGGGGAAAATGACCCACACATCATCACCAGCACCGTGATCAGGAAATAGAGCAGGGACCCGCCGAGCACGGCAACAAGGCTCCTGGCCGTCCATACACGCTTCATTTACATACGCACCTCCTGTTGTGGATTTTAGTTAGTTTTCGCTAACTCAAATGTAGAAAAAAGGGGCTGTTCAAAGCCCCAGGATGGCCCGCCAGCCGGGAATGAAGAACTGGTGCATCGTATCCAGGTAGTGCAGGGCCTCCTCCTTGGTGAAGTCATGGACTACCACTTCAAAGAGGGCGTTGGTATAGGCGGTCATAAGCAGATGGAGTTCTTTGGGGTCCACTTCTTTTACCGGGACGCCATGCTTCTTCGCTTCCTCCATGTAGGCCAGCGTCTCCTGCTGCTCCATAACCACAATATCGTGGAGAAACCAGGCGTACTTGGTCCCGGCGGAACAGCAAAGCAGCAGCTTGAACTCGTTGAAATGGGAATAGATCTGTTCCACCACCAGGCCCAAATCATTGCCTGAATCCCACATGGCATCCAGGTCGCCCTGCTCCAGAAAGTCATAGTCCACCTGCCGCGTCCGCTCACACCACTTCTGAAGTTCAGAGAGTACCGGCTCCACCAGGGCGGCGAACATGGCCTCCTTGTCTACAAAGTGGCGGTACAGTCCGGCGGCGGTGATGCCCGCCTCCTCCGCGATCTCCCGCATGGTGGCCTTTTCAAAGCCTTTTTCCAGAAAGATCTTCATGGCGGCCGGTATGATCCGTTCGTGGGTTTCCGTCTTGTCCTTCGGCATACTTGCCTCCTTTCTTTGTTATCATTGTTCGCTAACGATGTTTACAATATAGCACGCAGTGTTCAGCCTGTCAAGCCTCTTGTTCTCATCACTATACGCAGACAGATAGGCACGATGAAAAAAACCGCAGGCACCCATTTAGGGCAACTGCGGTTTTAAATTCAAATGCTATTTATGGTAATCCATCATCAATCAGAAGGACCTGTTTCCACATCAAATTTTTCCCCGGCCTCGATTGACCTTGTATTTGAATGTCTTATCTGATACAGTTCGGACAATTTCTGAAAACTGTCCTCGCTGATCACATGCTCTATTCGGCAAGCTTCCTGTTCCGCTATTTCTGGCTCCACGCCAGCCTCCATCAGCAGATGGGTGAAGAAGCAGTGCTTTTCATAGGTCTGCTCTGCTACCTCTCGGCCTATATCGGTCAAGCGGAGAAAGAGGTCCTCATCCATAGTGAGAAAACCGCCCTTTTTCAAGGTAACTACCGCATGGCATACGCTGGGTTTGGAGACTCCCATATGCCGGGCCACATCCACAGAGCGCACCATACCTTTTTCTTTTTGGAGCACCAATACAGCCTCCAAATAGTCCTCTCCAGACGCTGTGGCAGATCTTTTTTTCTCCATGTAGTCCTCCTTGAAAATGCTATGCAAGCGTAACGACATCATCGCAGCAACGGTGCATCAGTTCCCTGTCATGGGTAATCACAAGAATTGTTTTTCCGGCTTCCGCTTCTGTACGGAACACATCTGCGACAATCCCCATATTGCCGCCATCAAGCCCGCTGGTTGGCTCATCGAAGATAAGAATACCACGATCCGACAAAATGCCGCAGGCGATGGAGAGCCGCTGTTTCTGCCCGCCGGAAAGAGCGGCTGGGTGTGTGTCCTTGTACGCATACAAGCCCAGCTTTTTCAGCAATGTTCTGGCCCGCTCCAGCCGTTCCGGAGCGTAGTCTGAATAAAGCAGCAGTTCTTCCGTGACGCTGTTTGTAAAAAATTGCGTGCCCGTATCGTTGGAGCTGTACCATACGTCTCTGCGGCGCTTTCCTGCCGCAAGGCGTTTCCCCTCGATTTGGATTTCTCCAGAGCTCTGTTTCCAAAGTCCCGTCAGCACCATGGCCAAGCTGGTCTTCCCTGCGCCATTTTTCCCATTCAAAGCAGTGATTTGTCCGCTGTACAGTGAAAAATTCAGCTCTGAAAAAATCCAGTTTTTCTTCCGCCTGCAGGACAGGCGGAGCGCCGAGAGCATAGGATTCTGCTCCGGTTTTACAGGTACAGGCGGTGTCCACTTTCCTTCGGTGATCTCCCGCAACCCATAGGTTTGGCGTTCTTCCCAGGTAAGCGCCTGCATCTGCGCCGCAGTCTTTTCCCACTGGATCGCACCATCGGAAATGTAGATATATCGGTCGGTAATCCCCTGAAGCCAAGCCAGACGATGTTCAGCAATCACGAGCGTATTGCCCTCCGTCTTCAACTTCCTCAGGATTTCCGCAAGCTGTGTAGTCCCCTCATTGTCTAAATTCGCCGTGGGCTCGTCGCAGACATAAACGCGAGGCCGCAAGGCGTAAACAGACGCAATCGCCGTCCGCTGCTTCTCCCCGCTGGACAGAACGTCCAGTGGCCGCTCCCGCAGCCGTTCCAGTCCAAGCGCAACAATGGCTTCATCGGTGCGCCGCCGTATTTCTTCCGTGGACATACCGCAGTTCTCGCAGGCAAAGGCAACCTCTCCCGCCAGTTCTGAGGAGAAAAACTGGCTTTTCGGGTCCTGAAACACGCTTCCTATTTCCTGCCCTATGCGCCAGCTTGGCATTGTGGTGAGCTCTGTTTCATCAAGCCGGAGGCTTCCGGTCAGCTTCCCCGGATAATAGGCGGGAGCAAGGCCGTTGATCAGTCTGGTCAGCGTTGTCTTTCCTCCACCGGAGGGACCGGTCAATACAACACACTCCCCGTCGCGGATGGTGAGGTCTATATTCCTTACCCCCTCCTCGCAGTCCGCATATTGAAAGGTCACATTCCCCAGACTTATCATATGCGAACACCCCCTACAGCGAGAAACACGGCGGTTGCGGCCGTCCAAACGCCAGACCAAATATAGTCGGGCGCTCCGAGTCTTTTCCCATAATAACTGCCCCGCTTGCCCGGATACTCCGCGCCCCTGGCCACGGCAGAAACCGCCAACTGGTCGGCAATCTGCAGGCATCGCAAAAGTAGGGGGACAAGCACATACTCACAGGATACCGCCGGATGGCGTACAAGCTGCGCCGGAGCCGTCAGCCCACGGTTGCGCATGGAGCGCCCCACGCTTTTTACTTCACTCCTCATGGTAGGAAAAAAACGGAATACGACTAAGAGTCCAAGGATCACAGGCGTGGGCATATGAATGCGGGAGAAAAACGCCGCGAGCTCACCGGGGGGCGTGGTAATGAGATCCCAGGCCGCAAGGAAAACCGGAGACAGGTTCCAGAGCATCAGCACATAGAATTCCGAGAAGATCGCCATATGGAATCCGTGGAAACGAATTAGATACAAGAGAACTGCCAACAGGAGATAAAACACCCCAAAAGAACGCAGAAGCCGCCAATTTCGCTGAAACCCCAGGTATGTAAAACCGAGCAGGGTCAAGGTACAGGTCAGTACAGCGTTGGAGGTCAGAGATACTCCAACAGTCACACAGAGTAGCGCCCATAATTTCGTCAGGACGGCAAGGTGGCTGCGCCGCATCAGAGTACGCCCGCCTTTTTGAAGTGCTTCTGAATCAATTTGCCGCCAATCATACTGCCGAGGAAGCCGCAGATAACCGTGAAGAGAATGATCGCCGCAAGCCATCCCGCTGAGGTGTAATAGCGGACAAAGGAATCAATGTAACTTTGCTCCATGCCGCTGGAGAGGGCGAAGGCTTCATAAGTGTCCCAGAAGAACCAGATGGGCAGAAGATTGACTCCATTGTACAGAAGGCTTGAGATCGTCCATGCAGCCGTCATTTTCCCCTTCGACTCCCAGCCGTTTTTCCAAAGGATCGCCTCGCAGATGAGGCCGACGACGATGTAATAGGGCAGCAGATACCAGTTGCCCATGATTAGGAATACGCAGCCTAGGATCGTCATGTAGATCAAGGAAACAAAACGCTTATGGATCCGGCTGACCATCAGGAAATAAACCGGTGCGCAGAGCAGCATTGTGAAGCCCACCGACAGCACCATGCTGACGAAATCATTCACCATGCAGACCATGTTGACGACCAGTTGGATAACAATGAGCAGTACAGTCAGCAGCACCGTTGTGATTACATCCTTGACCGTCCATTTATTTGCCTGTTTCATTTTGAAGGCCCTCCTTTTTCTCGTTATAAAAGCAGAAATTGCATACCTTATCTCCTCCGCCGATGGTCTGGTCCCTGCCCCATCGAACACCGGGGATGTTCCCATACATTACATCATCACTTTCGCAGAAAATGGGCGCCAGCTCCGGCACACTGTATCGGCGAAACACATCGACATACAGGCAGGAGCGGCAGTCCCATTCGATTGCATACGCATCATTCCGTTTCCACTCAAATACCCATCCTTTCGGGCCAAAGCTGTGTTTCGTGGAAATAGAGCACATGATACGGAAAATCGAGAAAAAGAAAGGCAGTCTTCCCATCCCCTGAAAAATATTTGCCATGGGTTTGGCAGTTTTCAATACCGCAGCACGAATTGCCATGAGGGAGGCAGATTGGGTATATCCATATTCTTGCAGACAGCGGTGGAATGCAACGGCCGGAAGAATGGAAGTCCTGAGATGCCCGGCCAGCATTGGATCAGACAGATCGTTTTCTCCTAACAGCCTCCCATACTCTATAGCAATCGCCCTCCTCAGTTCTGGAGAAGGAAGCATCGCATACGCTGAGGCCAGTTTGCTTTTCTTCAGCAACTTTTCTATACTTTTGTCATCCATACAGTTTCCTCCATCCGCCAGCCAAATGCCTAATCCGTATTTTTTGTATGCTCTGCTGGTCGCTTTGTCCCTGCATCAGAACTGTGATTGGGTTCGTATTTCGGCTGCGGGAGATAATATGGGTATTCATAACAACTCCTCTTCAAAGGTTAGTTATCGCTAACTTTTCTGTAAAAAGTTAAGGCTCATTTGAGCCTTAACAGGCCGCTCCAGCCACAGTTAAAAAAGACTGCCAGTTCATTGACATACCCTATTGCCTGTTCCCGGCTCATGTCGTGGACGACTGTTTCAAAAACAGCCGTAAAATAGGCACTGGTAATCATGTGATGCAGATCGTGATTAACTACGCCTTCCGCCTTGCCGAGTTGCCGGAGCTGCTGATAATACTCTTCCGTCTGGGACACTTCAAGTTCCACAAGCTCATGGACATAGTTGCTGTACCGAGTCCCTTCAGAACAACAGAGCACCAGTTTGAATGCATCGAAATTATCATAAATGTAATTGATAAAATAATTCAGATAATCGGTCGACAGTTCCTGGCTCTGCGCTGTTTTTTCCTCTGTAATCAGATCATAATGCGCCCGCTGGGCCGCCTTGAACTGTTCCATCAGCGTATCTGCGGCCTCGGACACCAACGCATCAAAGAGAGCCGCCTTGTCTGGATAGTACCCATAAAATGCACCTTGGGTAAAACCGGCCGCCTTGACAATTCCACGAAGAGAGGCATCTTTGAAGCCTTTCGCTAAAAATTCTTCTTTTCCTATTTCAAGGATTTTGCGTTGTGTTTCTGTGTACTTAGTCATATTGAAACCAACTCTTTTCAATATATCGCCGCTATATATCATTGATATATTATCATAAAGTATGTAGTTTGTCAATGCGGCTCTGTAGATGCTTTTGGCTATGGCGGCTCGTCTTACCAAGTAAAGCCATATGTCCTTCACTTAATAAAATTGCCCTGCCTTGGCAGGACAATTTTATTTCTACAGATATTTTTATTCTTATAGCCGCCAGATGCCAGCCCGGCTCTGTTCCGCCCAGAGATTCGCATAAATGCCGCCCCGGGCCAGAAGCTGTTCATGAGTTCCCGACTCGGCCACCCAGCCGTCCTCCAGCACAATGATGTTGTCCGCGCTCATAATGGACTGAAGCCGGTGGGCAATGACGATGACCGTCTTTTCCGCTACCAGAGCGGAGATCGCCTGCTGGATCAATACCTCATTCTCAGGGTCGAGGGATGCGGTTGCCTCGTCCAGCAGGACGATGGGCGCATCCTTCAAAAGCGCCCTTGCAATCGAAATGCGCTGCTTCTCACCCCCGGAGAGGGTGGAGCCACCCTCTCCCACGACGGTCTGGTAGCCGTCGGGCAAAGCCATGATGAAGTCGTGGCAGGCCGCCGCTTTTGCCGCCTTGATGATCTCCTCCATGATGGCATCCGGCTTTCCCATGCGGATGTTGGCCTCTATTGAATCGTGAAAGAGGTACACATCCTGAAAGACCACGCTGATCCGTCCCAGTATCTCGTCCGTTCTCATATCCCGCACATCCACACCGCCCAGCCGCACAGTGCCCCCGGTCACATCCCAGAATCGGGCGGCCAGCCGGGTGACAGTGGACTTGCCGGAGCCGGAGGGCCCCACCAGGGCAGTAACGCTCCGGGCCGGGAACTGGAGGGAAATGTCATGGAGCACTTCTTTTTCCCCGTAGGCAAATGAGACATGCTCGAAGGTAATATCCGTCCCCTGTGGGGTCTGGCTGACCTCCGGCTCCGGCAGAGGCCTCTCCTGGAACAGCGCCTGGATGCGCTCCCCGCTGCGGCGGGTGCGGGAAAAGTCCGCAATAAAGGTAAACAGGGTCAGCACCGGCTCGTAGATAGTGAGTGTCAGGATCAAAAACGCCAGATAATAGAAGGGCTCCAACTCCCCGCGGGTCAGCAGAAACGCCCCCGTCAGCATCACGAGGCCGATACCGCAACTGAGGACAAACCGACCCAGCATACTCACCGGAGCCGCCGCCCCTGTCTCCATGTGGATGGCTGCGCTGCGCTCCCGCTCAAAGGAACGCTTCAGTCTCTGGAACTGGGCGCCCGCCATATGGAAGGCCCGCAGGGTCTGGATGCCGCTGACATATTCCAGGATTCCGGACGCCACTTCCCGCTGGGCATTTTGCAGATCCGCGCTGATTCGTCCCATCCGGCGCAGGCTCAGGAACGCGAACGGGAGCGCCAGTGGGATGACCAGAAAGACGGCCAGCGTCATCCGCCAGTCAAACAACGCCAACAGCACAGCGGCCAGAACGAAGCGGATCAGGATGACCGCCACCTGGGGGAGCATCTGCTGGGACAGGTCTCCCACCGTCTGATAGTCCCGCAGCAGGACAGTGGACAGGTCTCCTGCGTCACGGGCGGAGCAAAAGCCCATGGAGAGCTGCCGCAGGTGTTCGCCCAGGGTGATCTGAGAGTCCTTGATGATGCCGGCATAGCCGGTGCTGGCGTCGATGTAGGTTTTCTGCCGGATAAAGAAGTAGGCGATCAACTGGGCCAGGAAACCTCCCACCAAAAGCCAGAGGGCGGTTGTCGGAAGAGCCGTCCCCGGCTGGGCCAGGGGGGCCAGCAGATAGTAGACCGCCCCCAGCATCAGGCCGTAGGGAATGGACATCACAATACTGTCAAACAGACACCAGAGCATGAGCCGCAGATATTTATACGGCTGGCCCAGGGTCATCATCTGAAACCATTCTTTGATTTTCATGCCCGTACCACTCCTTTCCCGATACTCCAGCGGTCCCGCCGCTGATTGGCCTCCACCAGCTTTTGATAGGTCGCACAGGAATCCAACAGTTTTTCGTGGGTGCCGGCGCCCACCAGCCGCCCCCGCTCCATGACCAGGAGCTGATCCGCCCGCTCCACGGTTTTCAGCCGGTGTGCAATCATCAGTACGGTCTTGTTCCGCGCCAACTTTGCAAAGGCAGCCTGAATCTTGGCCTCGCTCTCGGCGTCGGCATAGGCGGTTGCCTCGTCCAGAATGACGATGGGCGCGTCCTTCAGAAAGACCCGGGCGATGGCAAGGCGCTGCTTCTCTCCGCCGGAGAGATAGGCGTTGTCCCAGCCCACCACAGTCTGATAGCCTTTGGGAAGCGCCTGGATCACCTCGTGGATGCCTGCGTTCTTTGCCGCCTGTTCTACCTCCGCCATAGTGGCCACGGTGTTGCCCATACGGATATTGTTCTCAATGGTGTCGGTGAACAGCACGGAGTCCTGAAACACATAGGCCACCAGGTCGGCCAGCCGGTCCGGTGGGATGTCCTGGATGTTCACCCCGCCGATTCGGATGCTTCCCGCCTGGGGCTCATAAAAGCGCAGAAGAAGCTGGGCGAGAGTGGACTTCCCGCCGCCGGAGGGGCCGACCAACCCTGTCACCGTTCCTTGGGGGAGACGGAAAGAGACATGATCCACCGCCGGGATGCCTTTGGTATAGGCAAACTCCACATTGGAAAATTCCACATCGAAGGCAGTTGGATTTCCACTCCCCTTCTGATCCGGCTCCGGCTGACGGAGGATGTTGTCCATGCGACGGACGCCCTCCAGGATGCGGCTGGAGAGGATCACCATCTGCATCATGTTTTCCAGCGGCTCCTTCAATCCGCCGCCCACCAGAAAGAACAGCAGAATGACGGGCAGGAAATCCAGATAGCTGTCTGCCGTGGGGATGAGCAGCAGGGCCGCCGGAAGCAGAAACAAAAGCTGTGCCCCGAAAAAGGCATAATAGGCGCCCATGGGCCTGGCGTTGGCCCGCGCCGTCCGCTCCACCACATCGGTGAAGTGATTCAGGTCGCCCTCGTACCGGCGGAAGGCGCTGAGGGTCCGGTTGAACACCTTCACCACACTCATGCCGTGGATGTACTCCACCACGGTGCCCTGCATCCGCTCCTGGGCATCGTGAAGTTCTACTTGAAGAGCCGCCTTGTCCGGCTGTCTGAGACAGGAGGACAGCATCCAGAGGGAGATGCAGATGGGCAGCAGCGTCACCAGCGCCAGCCTCCAGTCCATGAAAAACAGGTACAGCAGGGTAAACACCGGCGTGGCTACCGCCGCAGCGATTTCGCACAGATGGTGGGCCAGAAACGCCTCAATCTGGTCGGAATCATCGGAGACAATCTTTTTGATGGCCCCCTGTGTGGTGCCGGTAAAGTAGCCGGAGGAGATACGGGAGAGCTTTTCCATCAGCTGGAGGCGCAGTTCATAAATGATCTCATAGGCCGCCGTATGGGAGATCGCTGAGGAAGCGTAAGCGCAGACGCCATAGACCAGCGCCGCGCCGAAGGTAATGGCACAGAGGGCAAGAATTTTCCCCTGGTCTGCCTCCGCCGGGGCCGTGTAATGGGCCAGCAGCTCCACCACCACGCCGTAGATGGTGAAAAACGGCACAATCCGCGCTGCGGAGGAGAGGACAGACAAAAGGCAGGCCAGCGTCAGCTTGTTTTTCCGCGCACCGGCCAGCTCAAACAGGCGGGCAAGGCCCTGTTTTTCTTTTTTCGTTTTTTCTTTCATATGGGTCGCTCCTTGATTAGCAACAACTAACTTCCGTTGAAAAAGAAAGACGCACTCAGGCGTCCTCCTTGAAAATCAAAGAAAACATCAGTTCGTAGATCCGCTCCAGCGTGCGGTCCAGGGCGTCGGTGTGCAGGGACTCCCGGTTGACCTTAGCCATAGCCATGATTTTGATGAGATTGGCTACTACATGGAGGTCCACATCCTGCCGCACACCCTCCATGTGGTCCAGCAGGCCGTGCAGGATTTGGGCCTCCCGCTGGTCATAGTCGGCATCATCCGGGGTCACGCATTCCGGTGAGGATGCACGGCGGAGTTTTTCCATATCCTCCACAGTTAGGTACTGGTAGATACTGTTTTGGCTGAACACAATCAGTTTCAGATACTCTTTTCCCTCGGCGACAGTCATCTTCTCCCGGCCGTTCAGAAGGGTTTCAAAATGCTGCTTCACCCGGTCCCGTTGGTACTCCATGATGCCGGTGACAAATTCCTCCTTTGAGGAAAAGAAGTTGTAAAAGGTGCTCTTGCCCAGCCCGGCGGCTTGGGTGATCTTCTCCACCGAGGCGTGGGTCATGCCATACTGCTTGATAAGCTCGAAGCCCGCGTCCAGCATTTTGACACGCAGCTCCTCCCTATCGGTGATACTGAAAATTTTAGGTGACATTGTGCCCCTCCTTTGCGACCATTATTTTATATTTGGTCACAAAGCAAGAATAGCAGACATGGATGCAGTTGTCAACAGAATAGAGAATATTTTTTGCAAAACGGTCTTTATTTTATAAGTCTCACGCCTGATATACATAAAAAAACCGCAGCCATCTGAGACAGCCGCGGTTTTATAAATCAGCCGTTATTGTAACAACCGGTTATTCCAATTCAGGATCAGGTCCAGGATATATTGAGGATTTCCCATATTGCAGTGGGCTTGGCCGTGGATGGCTGCGCCGGGCACTGCGAACTCCAGTGTGCGAGCGCTTTTCAGCAGGTCAATTTCTTCTTTATAGAGATCAAAGCCAACCATCAGATCTTCTCTGGCGCTAATGAGCAATACATCCTGCGTAATCTGGTCGGCCACAGGCTCAATGGTAAATGCCTTAGCCCTTTGCAAATACTCGTAGACATCCGCCGTCCCGTAGGCATAGTTCGCGTGCTGGATTGACCAGCGAAAGAGTGGATTTTGCTCGGAGAGCCCTGTATAAAGGGCAAGGACCTTCTCACGCTGTTTTTCAGACAGCAACTGTTCCAGTGTTGTACGGATTTCTGCCGGCTTGTCCGCCATCAGCGCTCCATAGATGCTGGGCAGGACACACCAGGCAACAACTCTCCGGATACGCGGTTCCATAGCAGCCGCCCGCATGGCGAGTTCGCCGCCCAGGGAGACGCCCACAATGGTGACATCCTCCGCACCGTAAAAGTCCAATACCGCGCCCACCGGCTTCTCCCACTCCGGCGTAAAAGTCAAACCGGACTTCCGCAGTGCAGCCCCCTGTCCGGGGCCCTCAAAGGCCAGAATTTCATAGCCACCCCGGGCCAGATAGAGCAGGAGGTCTGTGAATTCCTCCAGAAGCGAGTCGTTGCCGCCGTGGAACAGGATGGTCCCCCGCTTGTCTCCGGAGGGCGTGATCCGCCAGCATGGGAGTGTGCCGCTTTCATAGGGAACCTCATCCCGGTGAATGGGGCCGCCCTGGGGGCTGAAAAGGTGGGCAAAATTGGCATAGAACAGTTCCTGGGCCCGGTCATAGGCATCTCGGCTCTCCGGCGTGTCCGGCACCATAAAAAACTCTGCCATACGGAGGTAACCCGCCGCCGCGGCCCAGTCCTTCCGCCGTTCTGCCTGATAGGATAACTCCTTTAACACTCGCTCCCAGGATGCAAAATCTGTGATCTCCTTTCCCCTGGCCGCCACCTCTGCCGGATCTCCGTGGTTCCACAGGACAACCCGATTGAGTTGAAAGTTATAGAGCGGACTGTTATTGAACTGATAACTGCCGCTGAGGAATGCGTTTGACATGAAAATACCCCTTTCTTGGATCAGATGGGGGCATTGTATCACAGCAGGTCCGCAGGGTACTTCTGTCTATCTGCTGTTTTGTGGTCCAGGGTATCGTAGGAGCCCGAAACAATCTCCTTTACATAGGACATGGAGAGCCCCAGCAGATTTTGACTGGTATCTGCCATGTGGGAAGGTGTGGCAAAGCCCGCGGCCATGCAGGCTTCTGTGAGGGTCATCCCCTCCTGCATCCGGTAAAAAGCCCGTTCCAGTTTCAGGTTTGCCAGATAGAGTCGCGGGGAGATCCCGGTCTCCTGGTGAAACAGATGAGTCAGACGGCTGGGTGACAGATGAACAGCTTGAGCCACCTCCTGGATAGTTACCGCCTCCAGTGCCTGAGCCCGTTTCATATAGGCGGCGGCAGCCAGCACTCGGCTGTCCTCCTCTGGCGGCACCAGTTTCTCCAGACCCAGCAGATTCCCGGTACCCTTCGCCGCCCGTACAGCCTCCTCCTCTGTGCGGACATTCTGCCATAAACCGCTGACTGCAGCCGCAGTTTCCTTTCCCAAGGAACGGCAAGACATTCCCTGTAGGAGCACGTACTTGACGAATCGGGCCATGGGGGTCAGTTCATCGATGAAAATCACAAGGAGGTCGGCGTCTGTACGGACTGTATGGACGACATTGGAGGCAATGGCAATGCCTGTGGCCTGCATGTGTTTTCCGTCTATCTCGGTGATGAAAGGCCCATCCAGCCCGATCAAAACATGGGCGGCGAAGTGCCGGTGCGGACGGGGATTTTGATAGGCAGCCCGAATATAATAGCAGTCCTGTATGCAAAAAACAAATGGAGGCATGGTGTCCCTTCTCAGCGCAATAGCCCTATAATTTCTTCGCGGGCCTGACGCCCCTCTGGAAACCACTCCACCATTGCATAGCAGTGGCACATTCTCGGGGCGATGGTCATGGTGTAGGGGACATTCGCCGCTTTGCAGGCATCGGCAAAAGACTCCGCCACTACAGAGAGAACTTCATCCCCACCATAGTAGAAGTGAACCGGCGGCAAGCCGGTAAAATCCCCCTTGGGACCAGAGAGCATATAGACAGGTACCGGCTGTCCCTTTGTCATAATCTTCCGATCCGTCTCCATAAAGGCGGCATCCACCATCACGTCGCGGCTGTTCAACGCCTGCATCTCCGCCCGCTCCTTTTGAGAACTGGGAATACTGCCGGGCGACACCGCGATAACCTGTCGGGGCATCCCCGTCGGCCTGTTCAGCGCATTGAGGTGAAGCGGAAGCCCGACAGCCAGTGCGCCGCCGGAGGAAAAGCCCACCAGCGAGATGTGCTCCGCCCCGTAGCACTCTGCCATCTCCCGGTAGCATTGAAGCACCATCTCATAGGTTTCTGTGATACAGTGGTCTGTACAGAGCGGATAGTATGGGAACCAGCAGTCGGAGCCGCTGCGGACAGCAAAATCCCGCGCTGTCTTAATATCGCCCTGGTCAGGACCGACGATCATCCCACCTCCGAACAAGTACAGGATCGCCTTTTTTGTCCTCTTTTGTCCCAATTGAATGGTAAGGCAGTGATATTGCCCCAGGATCAAGCGATCACCGTAGACTGCTTTATGATCTTTTGGCATCTGGAACTGCCGTCTGCGGTTCATCCCGCGCACTTTCTCCAGCAGTTCTTCCTCCGGCAGCGCGAACAGCTTTTTCGTCCCGGCGGCCCGGAGCGCTGCAGAAGCCAGTTTGTATCGAATGCTCATATCAACTTTCTCTCCTTTTATACATTGTCCGACTGGAGCAATTCCGCCATCAATCTGTCCGTGATTGCGGGAGATGCGTGTTCTTCCCCCTCCAGTTTGATGATGCGGGCATGGGGAAGCCTTTTGACGGTCTCCACCATGGCGCCATAAGGCACCTCGGAATCAGCTGTCCCGTGTAGTAATACTACCGGACATCGCACCTCAGATAACTCAAATCCCCAAGGTGCTTCCTGTAGTTTAGCTTCCTGACCGATATTCCGGAGATCGCCGCCCATAGAGTCCCGGAAGTCTCGCCCTTGCAAGGCCGCCTCGGGAAAGAGGGGAAGATAACTGTCATATAAAGCCTGCCCCACCTCTTGCCGTGACATGCCGCGGAACGCATGATAGAGCGCCGCCTCCTGAGCCGGATATTGCGCCAGAACATTTGGGAAGCGGACCGCAGGTATGCCGCTGTTGATATAGACAGTACCGATTCGATCAGGGTAGAGGGCCGCCAGACTATACGCATAAGGTGCGCCGGCGGAGATGCCCACGATGTCAAAGCTCTGGAGACCCAGGTGATCCCAAAATTCAGTCAGCAGCCGGCCCCAGTCGGCTACGCAGTCCATATCGAAGTAGTCGGAGTCTCCATAACCAGGGCGGGCAAGAGCGATTACCCTCATGGGCAGTCCGCAAAGAGACCCCTCCATTCCCTCTGAACATATGCTTCCCACCAAGCCGTGAAGCAAGAGTACCGGCTTGCCCGTTGATGTCCCATATTCCGCATAGGACAGACTTGCATCATTGGGAAGCTGAAAAGAGCCTAAACGCATATCGTTCCTCCATTTCCCTGATTATAAATTAGCGCTTCTATGTAGTTTGCTATGGCTAACCGAAGTATAACACGCAAACTGTGGAGCGTCAATCACATACCTTTCCTTTTTATCTGCTGTAAATCTCTGCCCGCTCAAAAACGCAATTACCCATCAAAGATAACTGCGTTTTTTGCGGAAGGGTTTCTTGGGTGCATGAGGCAACTCGAACTTACCATATTTTGAGGAAATTTGATTGACAAAGGATCTTTGCCGCATTATCATAAACATATCTTCTGATCACGAAAGGATGTACCTCTTATGGCTGCTCGTACTGTAGAAGAACGCATCGCAATCATCGATGAAAAAATCTCCAAAAAGAAAGCTGATATTAAAGTTCTGGAGGCCCAAAAGCAAAAGTTGCTCCATCCTGTTACCATGAAAACTGTAATGGAAAAAGCAAAAGCCTCCGGCCTCTCTCCAGAGGAGATCGCAGAAAAACTCGGTCTTGAAATGTAATCCGAAAATATTGAACGGCTGACGCCTTCTCCGCGTCAGCCGTTTATGTATATGTAGGTGCCAGATATGTGTCCGTATTAGTGTCAAGCCGGTGGATATAAAAATCCAGCAGGGGCTTCCCCTTGCTGGATCTCTTGTTTCAGTCAATGGCTCAGTCCGCTTCGCAGACGGTGTCCCGCTCCCTCTCTTTTGATGGAAAAATAATCACAGCTACTCACAGAGCATTAAAAAGTCCTCTGCGACCATAGCTTGTACAATCTCGTGGAAACGCTGGTCCCCCCATTCGTTGGAGAGAACCGGCCGGCCGAGCTTCTCTTGGACATATGCTTCTATCAAATCCATGTCACACATCCGGATGCCGGTATATGCAGAAACGATTACGCGCTCTTTTGTTGTCATAAACGGCTCTCACTCCCCGCTCAGTCACAAATCTCTAATCATTTTTGGGAACTAGTAGCCCCGGATGCTCACTTTGATATTCCAGCACCTGCTCCGTGTAGTCGGCCAGTACCAGCTTCAAATAGTCCTCGTCTGTTTCCCAGGAGTCGTTATTCAAAATGACTTCCAAAGCACCCTTTTCCGCTGCCTCCCGCTCCTCAGCGGTGCAGGATTCCAACGTCTGGCCTTCCAGCCGATCCAACAGCTCTTGTTCATAGGTCTTTCGACAGCCGATCAGAACGTCGTTTACAAAGTGCAGATCAAGCTGGACGCCCCCATACACAAAACTGAGCTGCCGGTCCGTGATCCCGGCGCTGGTCGCGGTGATCCCGTCCACATATCCGGTCTCCGAATTGTATTTGACCACATGGAGCTCTAAATTATCGGGATTGGAGCCGCCCTGCTGTTCTTCCGATTTCGCATCAATCATGGCCTGCTCAATGAGGTCGATATATACGCCGTCGTAAGTCAGGTCTGCGTTCACCACTGTAAATGGTTCGGCTGGATCCGGAGTCAGGTCCGCCACAGCCCTCCAAAACACAAATGTTCCGCCAGCCACTACGATAAGCAGAAAAAGCGCCACGGCCAACAAGATTTTTTCTTTTTTCATAAAGGTCTCCTTATCCACTTGAAAATTCTAATAGATGGATTATAGCATCGCTGTGCAAAATACGTCCAATAAATTTCCTTCATAAAAGATTCCATTTATGCCATGGGTTCACACCGCCTCTTGACAGGTGTCCGGGAGCCTCTTACATGCACGAGATGCAAGAAAAAATTGCGGTGGACACGTTGAGCAGGAAGAAATCTTGATTTTCTGCCGGTCTTTCTATATAATCGCATCGGTGATTGTCATGTACAGGATGAGCCTGAAATGCTGCCCGAAGTGCAAGAAGGTTTTTATTGCGGAGCCTTATCAGAAGATCTGTGGGGAGTGCAAGGAGCAAAGACGAATAAAGCAATATCTCAGGACGCATAAGCAGCTGGCTCCATTTGAAGATTATACAAAGCCGCTGCTCAAAATCCAATGTATCATCTGCGAAACAGAAACGCCGCTCCGTAAGTCGCGCTACAGGTTGTACTGCAGGAAATGCGGAGCGCTCATCTATGATCCCGCTATCGATAAGGTTCCGGTTTAGATGTTTCCAGTTTTGTTTTCAGGATGCCAGGGTGAAAGATTGATGGGAGGAGTGCAGGTGTCTGATGGACGGGTTTTTCTCAGAGCAGCCGTGCTACCGTATTGAAATATTGGAATGGATCAATGAAGAGGATATTACCGACGAATGGCGTTATATCTGGAAGCATGACCCGCCTGAGCCGGTCTATGAAGTTATGATGGGCGGCTTTGTTGAGTCCCTAAATCTCGCCTTTGTGTACGAATCAATATATACCAGATCCGAGTATGAACAGATCCGGCAAAGCGGTTTCGATTACCAACCGCTGTTGTGGAGAACCCATATTCTCACGGACTGCCCAGACGATGATGCTAACTATGAAAAGGACGAGAACGCGGGAACTGGAGTTGCGGCCAAGCGGCTATCTAAATTTACGCTTTTTCCACGGTTGTGGAGGTAGCAGTCGGGGCGCTCATGCAGACGGAACCATAACCCAACTCCTGCCAGAGATAGGTACAAAATGAGCCCGAATAAACTGTTGTCCGGGTAAATTGGTTATGAAAAAAGCAGGCATGGAAGATCTCCCCCGTAGTATTTTCCGTGCCTGCCTTTATCATTTATATTTACATTCACATCTGACTCGCCATTTTCAAATATATAGGCTAAGAATCGGTTTCCCGGTCAATAGTAGCGTGTCCCGGGGCTGCCAGCAGAGCGGCAAGTCATCATCAATCAGCAGGATCTGTTTTCGCATGAAACCGCCTCCCATCCCCGGTTGGATCTGTATTTGGGTGGGCCTTCTGGTACAATTCGGCCAACTTCTGAAAACTTTCTGGGCTGATCACATGCTCCATGCGGCAGGCGTCCTGTTCCGCTGTTTTGGGATCGACACCTGCCTCTACCAGTAGGCGTGTGAAGAAGCAGTGCTTCTCATAGGTCTGTTCTGCTACTTCCCGGCCCACATCGGTCAGGCGGAGAAAGAAGTCTCCGTCCATGGTAAGAAGTCCGCCCTCTTTCAAGGTAGATACCGCGTGACACACGCTTGGTTTAGATACCCCCATGTGCCGGGCCACATCCACAGAGCGCACCATGCCTTTTTCCTTTTGGAGTACCAGCACGGCCTCCAGATAATCCTCGCCCGACGCATGGAGTTTCATTTTACCGCCTACTTCCTATTCCATATCGTTCAGGAAAAATTCCAGCAGATGTTCTCTACCCTCCGGCTTACAGAGGGAGTAACTTTCCTGAATCTCGCCGTGCTCCATGTGGATAACAAAGTTACAGCACCGCAAAATAAATTCCGGGTCGTGCGTCACCACAGCCACTGTTCTCCCATGCTCCGCAACTCTGTTCACCACCTCCGCCACCTGCCTCATATGAAACAGGTCCAGCCCGCTGGTTGGCTCATCAAATACGATCAGCAGCCGTTCCGATGCAATCGCGGAGGCGACGGCCACCCGCTGCTTTTGTCCCCCGGACAGCCCCATGGGATGGCGCTCCCGATATGGGAGCAGGTCCATCTCAGCCAGTACGGCCTCCGCCTTTGCCTGATCTTCTGTACTCATACTCAGGAATAGTTCATCCAGCACGCTTTCTGTGAAAAGCTGGTGGTTTACATCCTGCATCACCATATAACAGAGCTTCAGCCGTTCTCTTCTGGAATAGATCTTATCCTGATTCCGCACAATGCCGCCACACCGCTTTTCCAGCCCGCACAGGCAGCGGGACAGGGTGGATTTTCCCGCTCCGTTATGCCCAATGATTGCGGTTGCACCGCCAAAGGGGAATACAGCCTCGTCAATGTGCAGGGTTTCCGGCTGATGCTTGTATGCAAAGAAAAACTGACGGATGTTCCATTCGGAGTCCCCGCCCCTGTCACAAGGCGCCGCTATGTTCCTTAAAGAGTTTAACTCCAACGGCCGCAGCCCCATCTGGTCCCTCTGCTCTGCGGGCAGGCTTTGGAATTCCTCGGCGGTGTAGTCGCCCCGGATCTCTCCATCTTTCATATAGAGGACACGGTCGGCCAGATCGCGTAAATAATAGAGCCGGTGTTCTGATATGACAATGGTTTTCCCCTGGGCCTTCAAGAGCGCGAGCAGTTTTCGGAAATCCGCAATCGCGTAAGCATCCAGATTGGAGGACGGCTCATCCAGGACATAAATATCCGGCTCGATTGCTGCCGCTGACCCACAGGCGATTTTCTGCTTCTCCCCGCCAGAGAGGGAGAAGATACTTCGGTCAAGCAGAGATTCCAGCTTCAGCTGCTCCGCCACCCGGCGGACCCGCTCGCGGACGGCCTTCTCGGGCAATCCGTAATTTTCCGGGCCAAAGGCCAGTTCGCTGGTCGTGTCCACATTGAAAAACTGGGAGCGTGGATTTTGGAACACAGAGCCTACTTTTTGAGAAATCTCAAAGAGCGACAGTTCGCGGGTATCTTTCCCATCCAGATAGACCGAGCCTGTAAAAGTCCCCTCGTGGTAATGGGGAATCAGGCCGTTCAGCAAACGGGTCAAGGTTGTCTTGCCGCAGCCGGAGGCCCCGCAGAGAAGAACAAAGGAGCCGTCCTCAACCGTACAGGTGATATGCTTCAGCGCCCCTTCCGTCAGGCATTCCCCATCCACAGGGCCGCTTGCCGGATAGGAAAACGACACATCCCTGCACTCAATCATGGCATTCACCCCCTTGCAGCCCACACATAGACTTGCGCGGCAAATGCCCCAAGGCAGATCAGGAGCAGCACAATGTCCTGTGCGCGAAACCCGATTTTACAGATGTTGGTCCGCTTGACCGGTCCGCCCAGGCCGCGGGTCAGTGCCGCCGCACTCAACTCTTCCCCAATCTTGACGGAGCAGATCATCATGGGAACCATGCGGTATTCCAGAATAGAGCCGGCCTTTCCACCACCAAAGCGGACGCCGCGCATCCGCATGGCGTCCCCAATGGCGCTCCATTCTTCCGCCACCGTCGGGAAAAAGCGGAACATGACCGACATGGGGATCGTGATCTGCTGCGGCAGGTGAAGCCGCTCCATGGCGGCCACGAATTCGCTGACGGTTGTGGTCGTGACTACGAAGTACCCCATGACAATTCCCGGCGTAAACCGGAGGAACAGCCCCACAATGGCAACCGCGATAAAATTTGCAACCCCGGTCAGATAGGATAGTCCAAACAGTTCCAAGCAGAGGCTTCCCCCAAAAATCAGGAGATAAAGAACAGCGCCTTTCCATTTTCCTGTCGAGAGCAGAAGCAGCAGGGGGATCGCCGCCAGCACAATGATGTAATACTGCATGACGCCTTCATACGAGCCGCCCAAAATGAAAACGGCTATGGTGGTCAGCACCGCCAATTTTGTGCGGGGATCTAAAACAATCCCACTGTGGTTTTTCTGACTGGCAAGAAGCTCGCGGCTCATTATACAATTCCCGCCCGTTCAAAGTGCTTTTTGAAAATTTTGCGTCCAATCAGGCCGCCCACCAGCCCGCTGACAAAGGCCGCCACCAGAAGCACCGGCAAAATCCAGTCCGGCATATAGGCCATGAGCGTGTCTGCATATTCCTGTCCATAGCCGGGAAGGAGATTTTGATAGTAAGCGTCCCGTGTCACAACAATAGGGATGAACGCGCCGATCACCCACATGGAGAAAACGCCGTGGATCAGGACTTCGCGCTTGGCCTTTTTGTAGCCGCAGCCCTTCATCATGAAATCAGAGATCAATCCAAAAATCAGGCCGGTGGGGATGCACCAGTAGCCCATTCCGGTAAGCAGCATAATAATACCGAGCAGCAGGCCGCAGATGGTCAGCATACCAAACTTTTTGATTTTGGAGAAAAACAGCATCATGGGGATGCCGCCGACCAGCGGAACTATCACACTGATGAGCGGAATGAAAATAGGGATAAAGCCAATAGATGCCGCGGCAAAGATCACGATAAAGTAGATCGCCGTAAAAATACCGATGTTGATTAAGTCTTTCCCTTGAAGCCTGTTCATTGAGAATCCTCCTACACATGATTGATTTTCGGATTAGACAACGCTAACCGTCGTAATAGTAGCACAGATCAAATCACGCTTCTATGCACATACCGACAGTTTAGGCCCGAATAGCAAGGAGTTTTCTCTTTCCCGTTGTTTGATGATTGACCCCTAAAAGGGGACGGCCTATAATAAACTCAATCATTTTGCCGCGAAAGGGGGAAAATTTGTTGCGCGATATGATGGAAAGCATCCTGAAAAACAGTGATACCGTTTTGGGCGTAGAGTGGAAAAGCGGCCCAAATAGCAGCGAACTTCTTTTGGAGCAGGAGGACGGCCGCGGAAGGATGGTCTTCCACCCGCTCTTTCCCGGTGTGACCCTGGCGTTTATTCAGGTAAACGCGTCAAACTGGCCGGAGTCCGAGGCCAATGCCGAGCTGCGGCCCCTGCTGATCAATTACTGCGTTGCAGGAAGAAGTGAGCTTCTTCTGGATGACGGAGCCTACATATACCTGAAGGAAAATGATTTTGCCGTCAGTGAGCAGACGGCCCAGGACGGCTATATTTTCCCAACAAGGCTTTATCAGGGCATTAAAATCTATTTTGATATAGAACAGCTCTCTCATCACGCCCAGGAACTGATGTCCGCTTTTGAGCTGGATTTTACTCTGCTGCGTGAGAACTATTGCCGCAGACAAAAGACCTATATCAACGAGGCGGACAGCACACTTACCGCCATTTTCCACAAACTCTGGGCACTGTCGGAGCAGCCGTCTCTATTTTATCTGCGCATCTATACGCTGGAACTGATTTGCGAACTGCTCCATACAGAGCCGCGCCCTTCAAAAACCTGCGGCTTTTATACGGAACTTCAGGTGGGGATCGCCAAAAAAGCAGAACAAATCCTCACCGCAGATCTCCGGAAACATATCCCCGTGCGTCTGCTGGCGGAAAAATTCTCCGTTGGAGAAACCAGCTTGAAAAACTACTTCCGTGGGGTGTACGGCCAGAACATCTCCACCTATCTGCGGGAGGCCCGTATGAAAGCCGCCGCTGAATTTTTAGAGGACACCAGCCGCCCCATTGCGGAAATCGCGGAGCAGGTTGGCTATTCCAATCAGGGAAAGTTTGCAGCGGTATTCAAGAAGCAATTCGGCATGTCCCCGTTGGAGTACCGGCGCGCACAGAAGCTGTCCACACTTTAGGCGCCGCTTCCCATAAAATAAGCGCAGACCCTTGAAAGGCCGCCCGCATCCATAGGATATTGGCCGGCAATGTTTCCCTGGGCGAAATGGATGATGTCCGTGCAGCAGTCCAGCAGCAGTTCCAGATCGTGTGTGATCACATAAACAGTGACGCCTTCCGTGCTGAGCTGCCGCAAAACAGCGGCGACCTCTTTCATGTGCCGGTAATCAAGGCCGCTGGTGGGTTCGTCAAAAAAGAGAATAGACCGCTTTGACGCAATGGCGGATGCGATGGCCACCCTCTGTTTCTGCCCGCCGGAAAGCGACATGGGGTGCCTGTCTCTGAACGGGAGGAGATCCAGCCGGGACAGGATTTCCTCTGCCTGTTTTGTATCCGGCTCCTCCATGCTGATCAACACTTCGTCCAGGACTGTTTCTGTAAAGAGCTGATGGTTTACCTCTTGCATGACCATATAGCAGGTGTTCAGCCGATCTTTCGGACGGTATCGCCTGCCGTTCCAGATTACCTCGCCGCATTGCTTCTCCAGCCCGCAGAAGCACCGGGAAAAGGTGGACTTGCCAGCCCCGTTATTACCAATGATGCCTACAATGCGGCCGGCCGGAATAGTGCAATCCTGTATGTGCAGGATTGCCGATCCATGGGGATACGCAAAGCGGAACTGCTTCAGCTCCAGTTCCGTCCCTGTGCATTGCGGTGTTTGCGGCGGTTGTAATTGTTCCAGGGCGAAAGTGCGTAGCCCCATTTCCGTCCGGGCTTGCTCCGACAGGCCTTTAAATTCCTCCGAAGTATATTCCCGTGTGATTTTGCCGCCCTTCATATAAATAAAACGATCCGCCAGACCACGGAGATAATAGAGCCTGTGTTCCGATACGACGATGGTTTTCCCTTGGCCTTTCCAGAAAGCCAGGGTTTTCCGCAGGTCGGAAATGGATGCCGCATCCAGATTGGAGGATGGCTCATCCAGTACCAGTACCTCCGGCTCCATGATCGACACGCCGGCGCAGGCAACTTTTTGTTTTTCTCCTCCGGAGAGGTGGAAGATATTCCGGTCCATCAGCTTTTCCAATCGGAAATCACGGACCGTCCTCTCCAGCCGCGCCCGGATTGTTTCTGCCGGCTGGCCCAGATTTTCACAGCCAAAGGTGATCTCGCTGGTTGTATCTACATTAAAAAACTGGGAACGCGGGTTTTGGAACACGCTGCCCACGATTTTCGCCGTATCATAGAGCGGTTGTTTTGACACTTCAGCCCCGTTGACCCACACGCCGCCGCTCATCTTCCCTTCGTAATAATGGGGGATCAGGCCGTTGATCAAGCGTGTGATCGTGGTTTTTCCGCAGCCGCTCTCGCCGCAGAGCACGGCAAACTCGCCGCGCTTGATCTGAAGCTCAATGTCCCGAACACCACCGGTATGCTCCGTTTCTTCTCCATAAGAGAAGGTCACATGGTCAATCTGAATCATCCTCTGACACCTCCCCAAAAAGCGATCTGCGGCTGGAGCAGAAACAGAGCGAAGCAGGCGACGCAGAACAGCGCCGCCATAAGATCCTGTACATGAAACCCAATCCGGCACAAGTTGGTACGCCTTCCTGGAGCCCCAAGACCCCGCGCTAAGGCGGCAGCGGAAAGTTCATCCCCGATTTTGACCACGGATACAATAAGCGGTACCAGCCGGTACTCGACCATTAGGAACGAATTCTTTCCTCCGAAGCGTATCCCGCGCATCTTCATAGCGTCCCGGATGGCCTGATACTCCTCGCTGACGGTGGGAAAGAAGCGGAAAATCACCGACAGCGGGATCACGATCTTCTCCGTCAGGTGCATCCGCTCCATGGCTCCAATGAATTCGCTCACCGATGTGGACGCAATCAGATAGGCGCCCATCATGATACCGGGTGCAAAGCGGGTCATGATGGATGTGACCGCCAGCAGGACAAAGGAGAAAAGCCCGCTCGCCCAGATCAGGGCCACACGCTCCAGCGCAAAACAGGCCGCATACAAAATCAGGTACTTTGCCGCCGTCTGAAGGCGTCGCTCGGAGAGGATCAGGATAAATGGGACGAGGCTCAAAAGTGGCTTTATCAAATTCATGATCCCCTCGTTGCTGGTACTGAACATCAGGGTGGTGATGGTCAGCAGAAGAAGCAGCTTGGTGCGCGGGTCCAGTTGGATGCTTTTCTTGCTTGCTGTTACTGTAGGGTATGATGCGCTGCTCATTACGCAATGCCCGCCTTGGCAAAGTGCTTTTTCAAGAGAGCCTTGCCCAGCAGTCCACCGAAAATGGCGAACACAAAGATTCCTGCAATTACCAGGATTATACTCCACATCGGCATGACAGCCATTACCTGATCCGCATATTCCGCTCCGAAGCTGGCCGCAAAACTCGCCCAGGAGTCTTCCACCATAAAATACATGGGGATATAGGTACCCACCATCCAGAGGCTGAACACCGCATACCCCATCAGACTCTTCTTGGCGCTCTTATAGCCGCCGGATTTCAAAATCAAATCACCCAGCAGTCCAAAAACAGCCCCCAGGGGGACGCCCCAGAAGCCCATGCCGGTCAACCCCATCAGCAGGCCGCTCAAAATGCCCATAATGGTGACCATCCCGAACTTTTTCACCCTTGTCAGGAACAGCATGAATGGGATGCCGGTGATCAGCGCCCATAGCGCCCCCAGGACGGGAAGGAAAATTGGCACAAACCCGATGGGGATTGCGACACAGCAGCCGATGACAAAATACAGGACCGTAAACAGTCCAAGGCTGATCAAGTCTTTTGCCTGAAGTTTGTTACTCATAAGTACACCTCCGCACTTTTTGGTTAGCGTATTCTAACCTCGTTATAGAATACCACACCCAGATTGGTGTTTCTACAACTGAACAACTTTTTAGCTCCAATCAACATCGAGTTTTTAGGTTGACGAATGAGAAATTCCAAGCCTATAATGGATAAAAAGCATTCCGTTTCTTGAGTATCCAAAGAGGAAAGCGTGTACCTATGAACATTGATGAAATCATCCGAAAATGCGTTGAAGTTCCCGGAATATCTATCGAACGGGGAGAATACAGCGCGGGACTTTTTCTAAATGAGAAGGATGGAAAAGGCTCTGTGAGATTTTTTCCGCTTTTCCCGGGACTTACACTGGCCTATATCTCAGTAAACGCTCCGCTCTGGACAGCACCGGAGCTGCACGGAGAAGGCTCCGAGGAAAAAGGGCCGCTGCTTCTGAACTACTGCGTTACTGGGCGCTGTGAGATCATTCTGAACAACGGAAATTTTGTGTATGTGACGGATGGGGGTCTATCCCTGACAGAGCATTTTGCTCAAAGGCAGTATGTTTATCCGCGCCGCATCTACGAGGGGCTGGAGTTCTTTATAGAGCTTGATACGCTTGCAGCGCAGAGCGCATGGCTTCTGGAAGAATTCGGACTTGACTTTCACTGCGTTGTGGAGCGGTACTGCCGGAATGGAAGCACCTACATCTCCAAGGCCGTCCCCGACGCGGAAGAATTGCTGAAAAAACTATGGTCACTGTATCATGAGCCTATGCCCTTTGCTGTAATGCAGATGAAGCTCTATTCCCTGGCGCTGTTTTCGCTGCTGATGGTGCAGAAGGAAATCCCTCCGTCCCAAGTCTGCGCCTATTTTACAGAAACGCAGGTGAGCATTGCAAAACAGGTGGAACAGATCATCACAGCCGACCTGCGGCAGCATCATCCGGCATGGGAACTGGCCGCGAGGTTTTCTATCAGCGAAACCAGTATGAAGAATTATTTTCGCGGCGTCTTCGGGCAAAACATTTCGGAGTATCTCCGGGAGGTCAGAATGAGAAAAGCCGCGGAATTGCTGACGGGCAGCCGGCTTTCGGTATCTGAGGTGGCAGAACAAGTCGGATACATCAACCAGAGCAAATTCGCGTCGGTTTTCAAAAAGCAATTCGGCATGTCCCCGTTGGAGTACCGACGTAGGAAGCACTTGGAATGCCTTAGCCAGGAGAAACCCTGACGGACAGAACACACAAATATCTCAAGATTTTATATCATTCAGCTTGCCCCACTCCAAAAATCAATGTTACAATATCCGGGAGGTGGTGTCTGTGGGATTGAACTTTGAAGGCGTAGTTGTTGGCGCGCTGTCCCTTGTGATCATTGGATCATTCCATCCTCTGGTGATCTGGTTTGAGTATCACTTCACACAGAGAGGCTGGCCGGTATTTTTGATCGCCGGCCTGCTCTGCCTGATCGTTGCGCTTTTCATCCAGGGCCTTTTCTCTATTCTTCTGGGGCTGCTGGGCGTTGCCTGCATATGGAGTATCCGGGAGCTGAAGGAGCAGGCCCGCAGGGTGGAGCGGGGCTGGTTTCCAAAAAATCCAAAACGGAAATAGGCAGGGGCCACCTGCCTATTTCCATCCTCTTGACAGAGTGCATTTGGTTTTATATAATTACCCAGTAGTTAGCATCAACTAATCACAAAGCAAATTCTACTATATTATGTACGCAAAACTATGATAGAAAAGTGGACAGATTATGCCCAATCATCTGGAATCCCTGGGGACGCAGGAAAGCCCCGTCAAAGTTGATCTTCTGCACTTAGATCCCACAGCCCCGGACGGCGGATGCTGCTGCGGAAATAACCATGAAGGCCACCACTGCTGCGGCAGACACCGTTGCCATGATGGGGCCGTGCCATCCGCAGAAAAGGGCGGAGGTCCTCAATGAAGCCGGATTAGCATTTACTGACTGCCCAAGTAGAACTTCGAAAAGAAACAAGTCGATCTTTGGACTGTAACTTGCAGTTTCTTCTAGTTGTCTGGTCCGTGCACAGAAACAATGATGCGAGGGGTTGAATATGAAAAAAGCAATGGTTTTATCCGTGTTTTTACTTACCTCTATATTCGCAGGTTGCTCAGTCACACCCGAAAACAACGCGTCCGCAGACGCAGGCGTACAGTTGGCGTTCGATACCAGTATGGTAGCACGCGAATTTACAGATGAGCTATTGGCGGAAATGTTGGCTGGAAAAGGTATCGTAGATTACGATATTGAGTTGACTTCGGGTGGTTTTATAACTTCTGATCCAATCGTTTATGTTGTCGGCTATCGCTATATGTATAACGGGGTAACAGATCTCTACGGTTACAAATTAAAACAGGCAGAGAGTGGCTTTACTGTCCTTGAAGAGGGCTATGAAGTCGGGAAGTTCGTCGTTGGTGACAATAAGTAGCGCTTCTGATGATAGCCCGGCATTTATAGAAAGCGAGGGATTATATTGAAAAAAATTATTGCCGGAGGTTTCCTCTCTTTGACTGGGAGCATTTTATCGCTGCCAGTCTTGTTTACTGCGGTCATAAGTCCCGCATCCGAATGGACGAGTCCCCCGGGAAGATTCTTGACCTCCATATGGGAATCAGGCATGACGCTGTTTTTTATAATCACCGTCATTCTTGTAATTTCAGGTGTTATCTTGATTGTAAACGGGATTTCCAAAGAAGATAAATCGTGATGATTTTCGAAAAAAGCCGACATGGAAGCGGAGAGCCGTACCAGAAGGTACGGCTCTCCGCTCCTTTCTTTCGCCCGGTTTCTTAAACCAAAGATGCTCCTTTGACTTCTGAATAGGGTCTATTGCTGCCTGAAGTTTCTCATGGTACAGGCCGTAGAAATCGTCCCTGGCGAGCGTGTCGTCATCGCTAATTGCGATGCCCACATTGACGGCGGAGGGCCGGGGAGTCGTTGATTCCGCCGCCGATCATGACCACCGTGCGACCCTGCGCACGCTCAGCCTGCACAAAGCGGGCCTTGTCCTCCGGCAGCACCTCGGCCCGGTACTCGTTTCCCCTACCCACGCCGGGTCAGAATCAGTTTTGGGTTCGCAGAACCAAAAATAAAAGATACTACATTTGTTCATGACTCCTATTGGCCTTTTTTCAAGTGTTGTCTTTCCTATGGGTTACCTGAAAAGCAATATCCGATTTCTCGAACAGACTGAATATAATTGCTACCTGTTCTGGTCAATTTCTTTCGCAGACTCTTAATTTGAAACCGTACTGCTTCACCTACTCCGAACTCTGTGTCAGTATTCCAGATATGCCTGTAGAGCTGCTCTCGTGAGAACACTTGTCCAGGACGGCTGGCCAACAGGTACAGCAGATCGAACTCTCTCCGAGTAAGCTGTATCGACCTTCCCTTTAAATGCACCTGACGATACAAAGGGTTAATAACCAATTCCGTCCCAAAGGTTAAGGTATAATATTTTTTCTCTGTATATTCCGACTCCATATAGAGGCGGATGAGATCATTGGCCTAAGCAACACTGCGGCGCAGGTCAATTGGCTTCTGCGCACAGACCGTTGCCCCAGATGAAAGAATGGCAACTTCGTCTTCCAGTGATAGCGTATCGGTGAGCACCAGAATTGGGATCGCCTTGGCCTGCGCATGGTCCGAAGCAGTTCCCGTCCATCCATATCCTCCAGCACCGGGTCCATGATAACCAGACAATACCGGTGCCTCATGAAACTATCCAGGGCCTCCGCTGTGTCAATGAAATACCGGACCTCTTTGGTATCATCTTGCAGAGCCTCCCGGAGTTTCCGGCAAAGGGGCAGGTCATCATCAATCAGCAGGATCTGTTTTCGCATCAAACCGCCTCCCATTCTCGGTCGGCTCTATACTTGGATGGCCTTTCTGGTACAATTCCGTCAGTTTCTGAAAACTGGCTGGGCTGATCACATGCTCCATGCGGCAGGCATCCTGTTCTGCTGTCTTTGGATCGACGCCTGCCTCCGTCAACAAGCGGGTAAAAAAGCAGTGTTTCTCATAGGTCTGCTCGGCTACCTCCCGGCCCACATCGGTCAGGCGGAGAAAGAAGTCCCCGTCCATGGTGAGGAAACCGCCCTCTTTCAAGGTAGCTACCGCGTGGCACACGCTGGGCTTGGATACCCCCATGTGGCGGGCAACATCCACGGAGCGTACCATGCCTTTTTCCTTTTGGAGTACCAGCACGGCCTCCAGATAGTCTTCGCTAGAGGCATGAAGTGATGTGCCGTGTTGTCGTTTCACTCTTTTCTTCACGCCAATCTCCAGCCCTCGGCCTGTTCCCGAATCTCAATAAACCGCCGGTACAAGCCGCCCTGGGCCATCAGTTCCGCATGAGTACCCCGCTGGGCGATACAGCCATCCTCCACCACCAGAATCTGATCCGCGTGCTGGATGGTAGCCAGCCGGTGGGCGATGGTGAGGATGGTTTTCCCCTTTGTCAAAGCGGACAGAGCCTGTTGGATCAGGTGTTCATTCTCCGGGTCTACACTGGCGGTCGCTTCATCAAGGATGACGATAGGGGCGTCCTTCAAAATGGCCCGGGCGATGGAGATGCGCTGCTTCTCCCCGCCGGAGAGGGTGGAGCCGCCCTCTCCAATCACGGTGTCATAGCCGTTCGGCAGGGCCGAGATGAAGTCATGGCAGCACGCAGCTTTGGCGGCAGCGACCACCTGCTCATGGGTGGCATCCGGGCAGCCGAATTTGATATTGTTCTCCACACTGTCCTGGAAGAGATACACATTCTGAAAGACCATGGAGATATTTCGCAGCAGGCTTTCGCAGGTAAATTCTTTCACATCGTGGCCGCCCACCGACACGGCACCCCGGTCCGCGTCATAGAAGCGGGCTACCAAATTGCATATCGTGCTCTTGCCGGAGCCGGACGGCCCCACAATGGCGGTAGTGGTCCCCTGGGGTGCGGTAAAGGTCACATCGTGGAGTACCTCGCGGCTCCCATACCCGAAGGATACATGGGAGAGGGACACATCAAACCGTTCCGGCACGACCTCTTTCCCGCCCTTGTCAATGAAATCCGTATGTTCCAGTTCCTCCAGCCGGTCCAGCACCGAGTCTGTCACCGACAGGATGTGGGCCGCGTCATTGATGGCCTCCACACTGCCGAAAATGGTGAAGGAAAACAGGGCAATCATCAGGAAATACGGGAGCGGTAAAGCTCCCACCAAAGCCTGCTGGCCCGCGGCGAGCACCAGCCCCACGGATGCCGCCCGCAGAGCGAACAGATGCAGGCAGTTCCAGGGGACGAAACCAAACTCGTTTTTGATGCGGATGTCCTTATTGTCCCGGCAGGCGTCCCGGAACCGCTGAACGGAAACCCCGTCCTGTCCAAAGGACTTCACCACCGGCAGGCCGTGGATGTATTCGACGGCCGCGCCGGACAATGCCTCCTGAGCCCGGTGGCTCACAGGAGCGGTGCGGGCGCTCTGACGGCCAATGCCCCGCAGGGCAAAGGCGGACACCAGCACACCGATCAGCGCCACCAGCGCGGCAGGCGGGCAGAAAATCGCCACGCACAGCAGGATCACGGCTACCTGAATATAACCGTTTACCACCGCGTCCACCATCTTCATACTCTGGAGTTCCAGCGTGCTCAGTTCCGTGGTGAGCGCCGCCAAAATGTCCCCCAGATTGTTTTTGGCAAAGTACCCAAGGGACACCCGTTTCAGCACATCTCCCAGTTCCATCCGCTGCTCTGCCGCCCGTTCCGTTCCGATGCTCTCCTGAAGCCGGTTTTTCCAATAGGTGAAGAAAAACCGCAGCAGGATCAGGACGACGATGCCAGATAAGCACAGCCATGGAAGAGAGCCGGAAAGCTCATTCTCTCCCCAGGCGTTCCCGATCATCCGCCCCAGGGCCCAGGCCGCCAGCATCACCGGCCCCGCGGTACACCATGTTGCGAAAAATGAGCACACAAAGCCCAGAATCATTCGCTTTCGATAGTTCTTTGCCCATCCCATAATGCGTCCTACGCTGTGAAACATCTCAATTCCCCTCCTTTTTGCCGGATGTGACCGCCCAGTTTCGTGCCCCCACATGGGCTGTCCAAAGGGTCTGATACAGCGGGCAGCGGCCCAACAGTTCTTCCTGTGTACCACAGTCTGCAACACTCCCTTTCTCCAGCACCACGATCTGATCCGCGTTCTGGATGGTGGAGAGCCGGTGGGCGATGACCAGCAGCGTTTTCCCCCTGGAAAGCGCCATAATGGAGCGTTGGATCTTGTCCTCATTCTCGGGATCGGTGAAGGCGGTCGCCTCGTCCAAAATCACAATGGGGGCGTCCTTCAAAATGGCGCGGGCAATGGCGATGCGCTGACGCTCTCCGCCGGAGAGCTGCTTGCCCGCGTCTCCGGCCGTCGTATCCCAGCCATGCTCCAGCCGGCCGATGAATTCTTCGCACTGGGCCGCCTGAGCAGCCGCCAGCACTTCCTCGTCCGAGGCCCCCGGACGCCCCAGCCGGATGTTCTCTTTCAGGGAACAGTCAAAGAGAAAGTTGTCCTGCGTGACGAAACTGATGGACTGGGAGAGCTGCTTCAGCGGGAGCTTACGGATGTCCTGTCCGCCCAGGGTGATGGAGCCTCCCGTCACATCCCAAAACCGGGCGGTCAGCCGGGCGATGGTGGACTTGCCGCCGCCTGACGGCCCCACCAGGGCGGTGAATTTTCCCTGTGGGATGGTCAAGTTCAGATGGCGAAGCACCTCCTTGCCCTCCGTCCCGCCATAGGAAAAAGATACATCCCGCATCTGGATGCTGCTGCCTTCCAGATGGACATTCTGCTCCGCTTGCACAAGCTGGGGCAAATTCAGCAGTTCACGGGTGTCCTTTACTGCAAACTGCATACTTTTCATGGAGTTGATGAAGGCGGTGGCGCTCATCAGGGGGGACACAATTCCCAGGGCCAGCATCAGGCAGAGCGTCACCTGGGCCGGGTCCAGTATCCCCGCCTGATAGAGCGCGACGCCCGCCGGCAGGGTCCCCAGCAGGGTGGTCGGCAAAATGGACAGGCACAGATTCATGGAAGCCCAGGTGCAGCGGAACCATCCCATGGTGAAATCCCGGAAGGAGGCCACCGCCTGGGCAAATTTCTGATAGGACCGCTCCCCCTGGCTGAACGCTTTCACCACCTGAATGCCCTCTACATATTCCACGATCACGCTGTTCACATGGGCGTTGGCCTCCATGTAGGCGGCGTAATTCTTGTTATAGGTCCGCATCCCGAAGGTCATGGGAATGAGCGCCACCGGGATGGTCACCAGCAGGGCAAGGCCCATCCGCCAGTCGATGGCGAACATGGCGATGACCACGACCAGAGGCAGCAGAAGATTGGAACTGAGTTCCGGGATCATGTGAGCCAGAGGCGGCTCCACATCTTCAATACGGTCCACGATGGTGCTTTTCATGGAGCCAATGGGCCGGCTTTCCACCTCGCCCAGCGGCGCCCCCATCAGCCGGTCCGCCACCTGAAGGCGCAGGCCCTCCAAAATCGTGTAGGCGGATACATGGGCCAGCATGGTGGACAGGGCATATCCCGCCACCTTGACGGCATAGCCGGCCAGACACACGCCGCACCAAAATACAATGCCCTCCCAGTCCGCCTGACGCTCCAGAAAGAGCCGGATGATCTGATAGACGCCGAGATACGGTACGAAGCCCCCAGCCACACTGAGAATCGCCAGTACCACAGACCCGGCCATCTTCCCCCGGCAGGGTGCGGCGAAGGAGAGCAGGATACCGAGCCAAGTTCGTTCCTTCATGTGCAATACTCCTCTCAAAGAAAAATCGTTGTAGTTTGCTTGCGCTAACTACAACGATTATAAGAAATTCTTCTTCCTCTGTCCGCTCCGTCCTGCCGGTCTGGTCCCGTTTGGACGGAAAAATTTATTGGCTTTCCCGCCGGTACTCCAGAGGCGTCTTGCCCTTGACCTCCTTGAATGCGGCGGCAAATTTGCTGGAGCTGTCATAACCTACCCGTCCGGCGATCTCTGCCACTCCCATTTGAGGCTCCTGCTGGAGCAGAAGCGCGGCCTGGTCCATGCGGAAATTGCGCATATAGGTGTTGATGGGCTGCCCATAAATCGACTTGAAGCACTCCTTCAGCGCCGTAGCCGGGACAGAAAACCGTTCGGACAATTCCGCAATCGTATAGTGGCGTTCCAGCTCCCCCGTCAATAACCGATGGACGGCCTTCACTTTTTCCACCTGGGATTTATAGAAGTAAGGCTTTTCCGCATCCTTTGGCAGCTCCAGCGCGTCCAGATACAGGAGCAATTCCAGTACTTTGATGCGGAAATAAGGAATCTTGATCTGCTCCGGCACCGCGTAGAGCTCCTGAAAAATGTGATCAATAGAGGGCGCCCCATGGAGTACCTTGGGATGGCGGCTGGAGCAGAATTTATTCTGGAGCCGGGCCAGATCCACCGGAAATTCCCGTATCCACTCCTTCAGCGATTGGGCGGCCTGGGGGAGCGCAAAGCCAACGGTGATCCCGTGATAATGGGCAAGAGGGAAGGTAAAATGGCCCTGGTGCTCCAGCCGCCGGTCCAGCTTCAGGTCGCCCGCCTCCACATAGGAGTACGCATCCGGGCCGGCAGGGTACTCCATGCGCCCCTGGCGGCAGTAATCAATGCACAGCAGATCCTCCGTTGTACGGAACGTGGAATCATAGCTCTCCATATGGAAATCGTTGTACATCAGGGATACGCCGGGGAACAGGTCGTATTGTGTCATGATCCCCTCTCCGGTACCACTGTGAAACTGAAAGACCCGGCAGTTTCCACCCTCCACCAGCGGGACAGGGAATCCGTTGTCTGCCATTACTTGCTCCAGCATGAAATTTCTCCTTTTACAACCGCAGCACCCGGTCACAGGCTCTCTGCATGAATTCCTGGTCATGGGTGACCACCAAAACGATCCGCTCATGCCTTGCCAGACTGCGGATCACCCCGGACACCTCCACCATGCGGGCATAGTCCAAACCGCTGGTGGGCTCGTCAAAAATCAGCACCGGTTTCTCCGACAGCAGCGCCGTAGCCACTGCCAGCCTCTGCTTCTGCCCCCCGGAGAGAGACATTGGATGCCGCTCCCGAAACGGCAGCAGGTGGAGGCTGTCCAGCACCTCCGAAATCTGATCGTCAGATGCCTCCGGCGCGGACATCCGGCACTCTCCCCACACGCTGTCGGAGAACAGCTGATGGTTTACATCCTGCATGACACAGAAAGCCGACCGCTGGCGGCCTTTTCGATCCAGAGGCTTTCCATTCAGCAGAATTTGTCCCGCTTGTTCTTTCAGCAGCCCGCAAAGGCAGCGGGAAAGTGTGGTCTTGCCCACGCCGTTGGGTCCGGTGATCGCCACCACCTCGCCGGGGCGGGCGGAAAAGGACAGGTCTCGGAATACAGGTGCTTCCTTGCGGAAAGCACAGGCCAGCCCCTCAATAGATAAACCTTCTTTGGTACCGGCCGATTCCACAGAGGGGAGCGTGCATACCGCCGGGGTCAGAGTACGCAGCCCCAGGGCCTCCCGCTCCGGGTCTGGCAAGCTGCGAAACTGCTCCCCGGTGAAGACGCGCTCCAGCACCCCGCTCCGAAGATAAAACGCCCGGTCGATGAGATCGGTGAGAAAGTACAGGCGATGCTCCGCCACCACGATTGTGCAGCCCTGCCGCTTCAAAGCGGCGATCTGGTCGTGAAGGCGGGCAATGGCCTCCTGATCCAGATTGGCCGTCGGCTCGTCCAGCACATAGATTTCAGGGCCCATGGCATAGACGGAGCCAAAGGCCAGAAGCTGTTTTTGCCCGCCGGACAGAGAAAAGATGTTTTTTCCCCGCAGGTCCTGGAGATGCAGCGTTTCCGCGACCTGCTCCACACGGCGGCGGATCTCTTCCGGCGGACGGCCCTCATTTTCCAGCCCAAAGGCCAGTTCGCTGTCGGTGTCCAGATTAAAAAACTGGGACTTTGGATTTTGAAACACAGAGCCTACCCGCTGGGCCAGTTCATACATGGGTGTTTCCCGCGGCGCAAGCCCGTTTACCATCACCCGTCCTTCCAGACGGCATCCGGGAGTAAAAGCCGGGATCAGGCCGTTGATCAGCTTCGTCACCGTGGTCTTGCCGCAGCCGGAGGCCCCGCACAGCAGGATGCACTCTCCGCGGGCAACAGTGGCGCTGACATGGGAAAGCGTTTCCTGTTTTTCTCCATAGCCAAAGGAAACCTGTTCCAAACCTATCATCGTCACTCCCCCTTATTGTACCACAAATGAGCCTATCAGCAAGGCCAGGACCAACAGCATCCCCGTCAGGTCTGCCGGCATTAGACGCAGGGACACGGCGCTGGTCTTCCGGGCTGGATTTTCGATTCCTCGGGTCACAGCCGCCGCGGAGAGCTCCTCCGCCGTCTCTGTAGCGGACACCATGAGGGGCATCACCGTACACTCCAAGCGGCTGAGTCCCCGGATATTCCGCAGCTTCATCGCGTCCCGGATGTGGCCGATCTCCTCCCGGATAGCGGGGAAGTACCGCAGCGTCACGGATATAGCCACGATCAGCTTCTGGGGAATATGTAACTGCCGCAGCCCTACGATCAGGTAGCGCAGAGGAGTGCATTTCAACATCAGCGATCCGGTCATCAGGCAGGGGAACATCCGGCGGGTATAGGTGGCAAAGATGGTGAAGCTGGTGGCGATGATCATAGGCGATGCCGGCAGGATCACCTGTTGAAAGACCAGCAGGGCGCAATACCCAACAGCCCATTTAACTGCCATTGTAAATCTTCTGTGGACGATCATCAACGCCAGCAGCAGAGCGATCAGTGCCAGTTCCACCCACAGAGTATGGTCGCTGAACGCGATGATATTGGCGGCGATCAGTATCCACAGTCCGGCTCTCGGGTCAAAGGTCGATTTCTTCCCGTTCCCCATCTTACACCAGGCCAGCCTTTTCAAAGTGCTTGCGGAACATGGCGCGGGCAAGGATGCCGCCGATGACCGCTCCAACCACAGGGGCCAGGAACAGAACAATCAGCATCCCATTGGAGGAAAGGGCCGCCAGAGTATTCACATAGTCCGCCGGCATCCCCTGTTCTGTGATCTGCCGCAGGAAGTCCTCCCGCATCAGCCAGATCGGGAGCGGAGAGCCCACCATGCCCACAGAGAACAGCACAAAGGATACCAGGTTGCCGGCCATGCTCCGGTAGTGGGTGATGACACGGGTAATTTCAGCCAGGCCGCAGGCCAGAACGAAGGATACCAGGATCACAACGGTGAATTGCCCGGTGACATAGTAAATGAGGCCCGTGATGAGTCCCATCAACAGGACGGAGCCCACCTTCTGCACCTTGGCGCACATCATGAGATATGGAATGCCGGTAAACAGAGCGATAAAGCCCGGCATCAAGATCCACAGCAGCGGGTGCAGCCCGCCCAGAAGCATAAAGGCAAAGTTGATGACAAAGTAAATGGCGGAGAAAATCCCCACGGTAATGACATCCTTGCCGCTCATCCCGCGGCTCTTGGCTGGTTCAGACATAATGTTCTCTCCTTTTTGGTTAGATTATGCTAACTTCGTTCGTGAAAAATAGGACGCCGGGCGTCCATCTCACATGGTGTATTTTACCGAGGACTTCCCTGCCTGTCTATTCCGTTTAGACGACTTTATTCCGTTTGGTTGGAATTATTGATGTTTTCCTATCCGCACAAATCGAAAACGGCCCTTGCTATAAACAAAGGCCGTTTTCTTGTTCCCTTACTTTTCAAAGCGATAACCATATCCATGTACCGTTTGAATCGCATTGATATTTAGTTTTTTCCGTATCTTGTAGATCCGGCTGGTAACACTTTCAAGGTCAGAGGCAAAATCATTGGGCATTGCATACTGGTAAAGCTGTTCCCGGGTAAATGTCCAGCCGGGGTGCAAAGCCAGATAATATAGAATATTGAACTCCATCGTGGTCAACTTCACAGCTCGCCCGCTCACAAAGACCCTACGCTGGTTTGGGTCAATACACAGATTATGGATGCCGCAATCCGTTACTCTGCGGGCTGGATCAGCCGCGCATCAAAGAACATGGGCGTGCTGGAGAAATCATAGCCTGCGATTTTGTCCGTATTGTAGACAATCATATCCTTGACGAACAGCAGGGGCAGATCCAGCACATTGTCGTTGTCGAAGTTTAGCAGTTCATCGAAAATCTCCTGGACCCTGGCGCTGTCATCCGTAGTCTGGAACTCCTCAATCAGAGCCAGGAACTCGTCGCTGCCTTCCACAGCGGGGAGGCTGGGCACATGGGGAGAGCGGGACAGCATGGGAATGAAGTAGTTGTGGGGGCTGGTATAGGGCTGCTCGGTGTTCCACATGATGAGGTCGTAGTTGCCGGCAACACCCTCCTGCCACCAAGTCATCATCTCCTGGCCTTCCGTCTCCACATTGATACCTACCGCCGCCAGTTGGCTCTTGACTGCTGTGGCCAGAGACTTGTTCAGAGCGTCCCCGGAGTCATAGGTGTATTTCAGGGACAGCGCCTGCCCATCCTTTTCCCGGATGCCGGTGGACTCATTCAGTACCCACCCGGCTTCATCCAAGAGCGCATTGGCTTTTTCAGGGTCATAGGTACGGACCACATTCAGTTCCACATCCGTATAGGGGATGCCGTCGGGGAACAGGTGGTCGGCGGGAGTTTCCTCGCCGTAGGTCAGCCCTTCGGAGAGGGTCTTCTTGTCGATGGCATAGGCCACGGCCTCGCGCACCTTCAAGTCGGACAGAACGCCGGAGGCATTGAGTACCAGATTGCGGGTCTTTGAGTCGCTCTCCGCCACCGCGCCAGCGATATTGGGGAGGGAGGTAGCCTGCTGGTAGTCGTCCCAGGTCAGAAGCGCGCTGCCGTAGATCAGGTCGATCTCACCGCTCTGGAGCGCCTGAAGCCGTGCGGAGGCGTCGGGAATGTACTTAACAATGACCTCATCATAGTAGGGCTGTTCTCCCCAGTAGTTCTCGTTGCGGACAAAGCGGACATAGTCGCCGTCCACGATCTCTTCATACACATAGGGGCCGGTGCCTACCACGCCGTTCATAGACTGGTAGTTCCCCTCCTCCAGCACGGCGGGAGATACCAGGACCATGGTTTCCGGATAGCAGAAGTCCATCAGGTAGGCGAAGTAGGCATTGGGATAATGGAATGTCACCGTGTACTCGTCCACGACCTCAATGCTCTCCAACTTGGCCGCGGCGGAGATATTGCTGAAATTGGGATTGGGATGTGCAAACTCAAAGTCTGTCTTGACCGCCTCCGCATTGAACGGCGTTCCATCGTGGAAGGTGACCCCTTCCTTCAGATGAAAAGTCAAAGCCTTTCCGTCATCGGAAAACTCCCAGCTTTCCGCCAGGCAGGGGACGATCTCCCCGTTCTCATAGTTGACAAGGCCCTCATAGCAGAGTTTTGTGCCGATGTTGTTCTGCACATCCATGTTGAGGGGGTAGAGGGTGTTCAGCTCCGCGCTGACCGCAGTGGTCAGGATCTTGGGCTCCTCCGCCGTCTGGCTGGGGGATGGTTCCTGCGAGGTGGAGGGCGTCTCATTTCCACCGCAGCCTGCCAGTGCGCCGCAGAGCAGTGCGCCACAAAGGGCAAGAGATAGCAGTCTCTTTTTCATGGGTTTCTTCCTTTCGTTACTGTTTTATGCCAACACGGACAATCTGCCCGGCTTGCATCGTGAGAATGGTGTCGGACAGGCGGTAGGCGCTGTCCATATCGTGAGTGATAAGCAGAAAAGCACAGTCAAACTCCCGGTGATATTGTTCCAGAACACGCATGACGGCATCGGCGGAAATCAGATCCAAGCCACTGAGCACTTCATCCAGAACGAGGTACTTGGGGCGGATGGACATGGCCCGCACCAGGGAGAGCCGCCGCTGTTCCCCTCCGGATAGCTGCCGGGCGGGAACTTCCAAAAGCCGTTCCTCCATGTGGGTCAGCTCCATGAGCTCACCAATGCGCTCCCGGCGCTGCCGCTTTGAGAGGGAGGTAAGGTTGACCATCGCCTCCTCCACATTGCTGCGGACAGAACGCATGGGATTCAGCGTCCCACTGGCATCCTGAAAGACCGCCTGGAGTTTTGTACGCCGTTTTCGCCAGTCCTCGGTGCTCCAGCCGGAGGTGTCCTCTCCATCCAGAGAGATCGTCCCCTGATCTGGGGGCTCCAGGCCGACCAACAGGCGGGCCAGGGTGCTTTTCCCGGAGCCGGACTCTCCCACCAGGGAGGTGAAGGAGCCGGGCTCCAGGTGAATGGACACATCCCGGAGCGCGGCAAAAGAGAGCCCATGTGCGCCAACGTAAGTTTTGCTAATATGTTCGGCAATCAGTCCGTCCATGTCCATCCCTCCCTGCTCGCCGGGCGGTTTGCTGCGGCATATTCCTTGGTCCACGCCTGTTTTGGGTGTTCCAGAAGTTCCTGCATTGTTCCCTGTTCGGTCAGCATTCCATGCTCCATCACATAGACCGTCCCGCAGAGGGCGCGGAGTGCGGCAACATCGTGGGAGATAAACAGAATGCCGGCGGTTTCCCGCTGCTTCTCCAGAAGCTCCAGCAAAAGCGTTCGATTTTCCGCGTCCAGCGCAGAGGTGGGCTCATCGGCTAAAATGTACTTGGGATGCAGGGCCATCAGCAAAGCGGCCGCAGCCCGCTGGAGCATCCCGCCGGAGAGCTGGGCGGGATAACTGTCCAGCACCCGCCGGGGCTGGGACAGGCCCAGTTCCGCCAGAAGCGCCTCCGCCTGCTCCACCGCCTCTTTTCCGGAAACGCCTGTTCTCAGCCGCAGGGTTTCCTCCATTTGCCGCCCCAGTTTGAGTCTGGGGTCAAAGGCAGTCATTGGATTTTGCGGGATAAAGCCCAGGGTCGTTCCGCACAGTTCCCGGCGCTTCCGAGGGGACAAGGCCCACAGAGATTGTCCATCCACCTGGATCGTGCCGCCGCTGACCTGACAGCCGCCGCTTAAAATGCCAAGCAGGGCTTTGAGCAGCGTGGTCTTGCCCGCTCCGCTCTGCCCGGTCAGGCCCACAGCCTCTCCGATCTCGATTTGAAAAGAGATCTGCTTCAAAAGCTGGGTGCCGTTCCGGGCTGTCACAGATAAGTTTTGTACCTCAAGCATGAGCGGACACCCTCCTTTCAATCCAGCGTCCCAGCGTATGGAATGCCATGGTACACACCACAATCATCAAAACCGGGTACAGCGTAAGGCCGGGATAAGAGAGCAGATAGTGGTGCGTCTCCGATACCATGCTGCCCCAGTCTACTACATTGTCGCCCATGCCCAGGCCGATGAAGGAAAAGCTGACGATGGACAGCGTCATATCCGCGCAGGAGAGGCAGATAAAGTGGAGGACATCCCAGACCAGATTGGGGAGGATATGGACAAACAGGATGCGGCGCGGCCTCGCACCGGAGGCCACCGCGCACATCACATAGGCTTTCCCTTGTTCGATCTCAGTCCGTGTCTGAACCAGCTTGATGACCCGCAGAAGCAGGGAGGCCGACACCGCCACTACCATAGTGAACACGCTGTTGCCCCAGGCAGCAATGAAGATAATCAGGTAGGCGATAGGTGGGATGGCGGTGACCGCGTTCAACACTCCCTCCAAAATCAGGTTTTTGCCGTTCTTTCCGCCGCCCATGAGCAGGCCGACCAGCGTTCCCAACACGGAGACTGTGACGGAGCCCACCAGGACGATCCCCAGTGTGGTCCGTCCGCCATAAAGCAGGCGGGACAGCACGCAGCGCCCCAGGTTGTCCGTACCGAGAGGAAACTCCGAACAGGGGGATAGAAATTTCTTGGTCAGGTCCACCAAATCGGGATCATTGGGAGCAAGCAGAAATCCAAAGGCACAGACGCAAAGGACCAGGAGCGGCAGAATCAGTCCCATTTTTGATAGAAAAGGATACTTTCTCATGCCCGGCCTCCCACGGCCCGCATATCGCTTCTCAGGCCATATTGTAAAAGCTCCGCCGCTGTGTCCAAAAGCACCAGTGTCAGCGCCAGCACCAGAACTGCGGCATGGATCACCGGCGAGTCCCGCTTCACCACCGCGTCAATAATCAGGTAGCCCAGCCCAGACAGGGAGAACACCCGCTCCACAATGGCCGCATTGGCAAGGCACAGCCCCAGCATCTGGGCGAAGCTGGGTAAAAGGTCCACCACGGCGTGGGGAAAGGCATGGAACAGAAGGATGCGACCCTCCCGCAACCCGCGGCATCGTAAGTACATAGCGTAGTCCTGTTCCATCTCCCGCTCCAGAGAGGCCGCCAGCATCTGCCCATAGAAGCAGATCCCCAGGACCGACAGGCAGAGCGCCACCGGAAAGTAGCGGGTAAAGCCGCTGTTCCCCGAGACACTGATCCAGCCCAGCCGCACAGCAAACAGGTCAATAAAGGCGGTGCCCAGGTAGAAACCGGGAACGGAAATGCCGATCATGGTCAGGAATGAGAGAATCATGCCTCCGGCCTTCTGCCGCCAGAGATACCCCAGCATCCCCACCCCCAGGACCCCAAGGGACATGATTACGGCGGAATACGCCACCACCGTTAGGGTAACCGGCACCGTTTTCGCCAATTCCTCTGTCACCGGGTTTCCCGTCCCCAGAGAAATCCCGAAGTCCATGTGGAGCGCGTCCACCACCCAATCGAAATACTGCACCGGTAGCGGCTTGTCCAGGCCCAGCATGACGCGGGCCTCGTCGATCTGCTCCTGGGTCACAATGGCGGAGTTGCGCTTCACATACGCTGTGGCCGGATCAATGGGAGAGAGGCGCATCAGCAGGAAAGAAAGAAGCGTGACCACAAACAAAGTCAGCAGGACAACAACAACCCTCCGAATGAGATAGCGCCTGGTCCGTTGTACCATAGTATCACCTCCGAAAAGTTAGTTATTGCTAATCATCCATCAAGGAAAAAGCGCACCGAACTCGATGCGCTTTCTGGCAGATGCCCCCGCGTACAAGGGTATCATAGCCGATTTTCAGTTGTTTCACCACTCCCGCAGGACGCTGTCTGCTCCTATAAGACAAAAACTTTTGCGGTACTCCGTGGGGGTGTGTCCTGTGTGCTGTCGGAACACCTCGGAAAACTTGCTGGCGTTCTGGTATCCCACCCGGCCGGCAATCTCCGTCACATCCAGTTTCGTCTCCCGCAGAAGCCCCGCGGCTGTGTGCATACGGTAGGCTTGCAGATAAGCATTGATGGTGGTTCCGTACACCTCCTTGAAGCACTTTTTCATAGAGGTCAATGGAAAGGAAAAGGTTTGGGAGAGCATCTGCAGGGTAATGCGGCGATCCAGGTGCTCTACCAGATACTGCCGGACTGATTTGATTTGTTCTACCTGGGCCCGGTCTACATACGGGCGTTCTTCTCCGTGTGCCGTGATCTCCGGGGAGCCGAGGAAGAGGAATAACTCCATCACCTTGAGTTTGAAATAACCTGCCCGCAGATCCTCCGGCGCGTGGTAAAGCTCGGAGAAGATGTGCTGGATGGACTCAGTGGCCCGCATGATGAAGCAGGAGTCACAGGCACACAGACGGTCCCGCATAGCAAAGAGGTCACAGTACAGCCCTTCTCCCAGCGCCTCCGATACCTGACGCAGCACCCTGTCCGCCACCGGAATATCCACCGCGATGGTGATGCCGTGGTAGTGGGACAGGGGAAACCAGGTCTCACGGGTCCGGTTGGTCATGACATTGACGGCCAGATCACCCTCTCCCAGATAGACCGCGCTCCCGTCTGAAAATTCGCACTCAAACCGACCAAGCCGGCAGTGATTGATCTCCAGCAGGTCGGCCCGGGGGTCCTCCCGGTGCGCCACCCCGCAGGACATATGAATATCGTCATAGAGCAGTTCAATCCCAGGGAACACCGGGTATCGGGTGATGACGCCCTCTCCGGTCTCGTTTTCCATCTTGTAGACAGAACAATTCTTCCCCTGAATGATAGTCTGAGCCGCCTCCCCCTGCAGGACCTGGGTTTTAATCAGCTCCTCGTCCGCAAAGCGGACATGACTCAAGCTGTCTTGTTTCTCTTGGCTGTTGTACTCAATCAACCACACCACCTCCTCTAACGCGCTGCGAAAATATGCCTCGGTGCTCCTGGGTTAAGTTCGCTTGGGGTTTTGGGGAAACCATCCCCGCTCTACCCGCCGCGCCTGTTCTTTCAGCTCCCGGATGCTCCAGAGAAAGGCCACGCCCACAAGTCCCAAAAGGATAGAGAGCAGTCCCTGCACAAACAGCGCCAAGCCCAGGCAGATCAGCCCGCACAGGAGAAACAGCGGCCAAATCTTTTGAGAAAAGTGGTATTCACACCAGATTACCAGCGGATGAAAGGCCCCAATCACCAGCAGAGAGGCCCCTCCAACTGCAATCCCTTCCAAATTCAATTCCATAGAAGTCCCTCCCCAGCCCATGATACAACGGAGTCCGGCAGGCGGACAAGCCGCTGTATCAAGCCTCCAGCTTCCAGCTGTTGGCCTGGGCCCGGACATGAACGAAGTCAGCATACAGGCCCGGCTGGGCAATCAGTTCCTCATGAGTCCCCCGCTGGACAATGTGCCCGCCGTTCAGGACCAGGATCTGGTCGGCATTGCGCACCGTTTTCAGCCGGTGGGCAATCAGGATCAGAGTTTTTCCCTTTGTCAGAGAGGAAATCGCGGCCTGGAGTTCCGCCTCGTTTTCCGGGTCCACGCTGGCCGTTGCCTCGTCCAAAATCACGATGGGCGCGTCTTTGAGCATGGCCCGGGCGATGGAGATACGCTGCTTCTCTCCACCGGAAAGGGAGCCGCCGCCCTCTCCCAAAACCGTGTCGTAGCCGTCCGGCAGGGCCATAATGAAATCGTGGCAGCAGGCGGCCTTGGCTGCGGCCACCACCTGCTCATGGGTGGCGTCCGGGCGGCCAAACTTGATGTTGTTCTCCACCGTGTCGTTGAAGAGGTACACCGACTGAAACACCATGGAGATGTTCTTCATCAGGCTGTCCAGCTTGTACTCCCGCACATCATGGCCGCCTACGGTGATCCTGCCGCCCTGGACATCCCAAAAGCGGGCGATGAGATTGCACAGAGTGGTCTTTCCGCCGCCGGAGGGCCCCACCACGGCGGTGGTGCTGCCGGCGGGGACGGTAAGACTCACATAATCCAGAATGGTCCGCTCCCCATAGGAGAAAGAGACATCCTCAAACCGGACAGAGGCATCCTCCGGTTGGAGTTCCGCCCCGTCAATATCCATCACCGGCGTGTCGTCGATAGAGTTGGCCTTGTCCATGGAGGCGCCCAGCATCTGGAGATTATCCGCCATATTGCCGGCGCTCTCCAGCTCCGCATAGAGCATGAAAGAGGCGACGAGCATCAGCAGGCACCGGGTCAGGGGCAGGCTCCCACCGGAATAGAGCGCCAAAGCGCATACGGCCAGCGCCACGGCAAACAACCGCACCGTAATCTGCCGCAGGCCCATCCATGGGGCTACGGAGTGCTCCAGTCCCAGAGCCTTTTCACAGCTTTCATCCACAGTTTTCTGCACGGTCTGGCCGCTGTCCTTGTCCAGTCCATAGGCCTTGACCACGCCCATACCCTGGATGTACTCCAGCACTGCCTCCACCAGCTTCATCTGGGCGTGCTGGCGGGCAGGGCCGGTCTTGAGCAGGGACCGCTGGCTCAACTCCGTAACCAGCAGATAGGCCAGGATGCCCGCGATAGCCAGCAGACCGAGCCTCCAGTCCACAAGCAGGATCGCCAGACACATAGCCAGGGTGTTGAGGAAACCGCCGATGACGCTGACCAGGCAGCGGGCGGCGTTGTTCTCCACATCCCCCAGTGTGGTGGTAACTACGGCGGTAATGTTGCCCAAGGAGTTGTCGTTGAAGTAGCCCATAGGGATGTAGCGCAGCCGGTCCCCGATATGGACCCGCTTTTCCGCCACCATGAAATAGCCCGTCTCCGTCTCTGCGTTGGTGGACCAGTACGAGCAGGCGGTCCGCCCCGCCACGGAAACCAGCATGATGCCGATCACGGGCCATATGCTCAAGTTCGCGCCGCCCACCAGAATCTCCAGGGTCAGCATCAGGGCCCAAAACTGGAATGCGGTGAACACAGCCCCCAGGAACGCCACGAGCATGGATTTTTTCAAAAGGCCCCTGCGGCTGCCTGCAAAGGCAGAAATTTTCCGAAGCACACTGAACATCTCTTATTCCTCCTCTCCGTCCCGAACGCCCAGATAAGACTGCCACATCTGCCGGTACAGCGGGCAGGAGGCCAGAAGCTCCTCCTGCTTCCCCTGGGCGGCGATCCGGCCGCCTTCCACTACAACGATGTTGTCCGCGCCGGCTACCGTGCCCAGCCGGTGGGCAATGACGATCAGGGTCTTGCCCTTCGTCAGACGGGAGATGGCCTGCTGGATGACCGCTTCATTCTCCGGGTCGATGCTTGCGGTAGCCTCGTCGAGAATGACGATGGGCGCACCCTTCAGCATGGCGCGGGCGATGGAGATACGCTGCTTTTCACCCCCGGACAGGTGGCCGCCGCCCCCGCCGCAGATGGTGTCGTAGCCCTGATCCAGCTGGCGGATGAAATCATCGCACCCGGCAGCCCTGGCTACCGCCTCGACTTCCGCATCGGTGGCGTTCAGACGGCCCATGCGGATGTTGTCCCGCACCGTGCGGTCAAAGAGATAGTTGTCCTGAGATACATAGGCGATCTGGCGGTTGAGCTGTTCCAGCGGGATTTTCCGCAGGTCCACACCGCCCAAGGCGACAGAGCCGCCCGTCACATCCCAGAAGCCGGCGATGAGCTTGGCAATGGTACTCTTACCGGAGCCGGAGGGCCCCACAAGAGCGGTCACTGTCCCCGGCCGGATGTCCAGGTTTACATCGTGGAGCACTTCACCGTCCTCCTGCTTGTAGGCAAAGGACACATGATCCAGCCGGATACCCAGCCCATTCAGCTTCATCTCTGCCGTGGGTCGCTTCAACTCTGGGGCGTCCAGAATGGCGGAAATCTCGCCCACATTGGTTCCCACCACCGCCAGTTCATCCACAAAGGTCATGGCCGATACAAGCGGCCCGGTAAGCCCCAGGGACAGCACGACGATGGTGAGGAATACAGCTGTGCTCAGGCTTCCGCCGCCCCACAGCAGCAGACCCACCGGCAGGACGGGCAGCAGCACCGAGGGGATGACCGCCTGCATGACCGCCATATACTTCTGGTTATCCGCCATCCAGTCCACATAGTATTGGGCGTTTTCCGTCACGGCATCGGAGTACCGCTTGTAGGACCCGGCGGACTGGCTGAACGCCTTGACCACCTGGATGCCTCCCACATACTCCACGATGGCATTTGCCATGCGGCGGCCTACCTCCACGGCGCCCTGCCAGCGGGCGGCGTAAGTCTTGCCGCTCTGGGAGGCTACTGCGAACCCGATCACTGTGGTTACCAGGGAGGCAAGCCCCATTCGCCAATCCAGGACGAAGATATAGACCGCGATGCTCACCGGCACCAGCAGATTGGAGGTCATCTCCGGCAGCAGATGAGCCAGGGTGGGCTCCATCCCTTCCACCCGGTCCACAATGGTGGTCTTGTACTGGCCGGAAGGCGTGTCCAGGATCGTCCCCATGGGCACCCGGCTCAGTTTTGAGAGCAGATTTTGCCGCACCCGGCGCAGCGTGTGATAGGTGGCTGTGTGGGACAGGCTGGTAGACCATGTGGAAAACAGCGCCTTTCCCCCATAGCCCGCCAGAGCCAGGCCGCACCAGGGCAGACAATCCGCAAGGCCGCCCCCTTCCAACAGCAGCCCAATCATAGCGGCTACGCAGAAGTAGGGCACCATGCCGCAGGCCACCCCCAGCACCGCCAGGGCTACCGAAGCATAAAATCCACCGTGCTCACCACTTGCCCAGCCCCACAGCACGGCAAAAGGTGAGGGCGCTTTCTTTTGATCCATAACCTAAAACCCCTTTCTTTTGGTTAGTAATTGCTAACTTATAATCAAAAGGAAAACCCTTTATTCAAAGGGAATTCCAAGGAGACGGAACCAGCCCGCGGAGTAAAAATTCCGCAGATCATCCATATAAACCATCGCTTTTTCCCGCGGCATATCATGGCGGATCGTCTCAAACATCCCATTGAAAAGCGCGGTGGACATGATGTGGATCAGCTCATCATCCAGACGCCGGATGGGATAGCCGGCGTCCACCATTCGATCCACCAACAGCCGTCCGGAGTGGTCCTCGATTTCCGCCAGGGTATCCAGATAATGCTCGTATTTTGTCCCAGAGGAACAGCAGGCGATGAGCTTGAATGCGTCAAAGTGGTCGTAAAGAAAGTCCATCATCCAGGAGGCTTCCTTGTCCGGCACCTCCGGGAGCTTTTGAAGTTGCTCCTCCAAGTTTCTTCCAGCAAAGGTCTGTTGAAGGGTCCGATACCGCTCTACCAGCTCATGGGCAGGCTCTCTCACCAGTCCGTCAAACAATGCCTCCTTGTCCGTATAGTAGCGGTAAATCGCCCCAGTCGTTACTCCAAGAGAAGCCGCGATGCTTTTTAAGGATGCTCCCCGGAAGCCGTTTTCCATAAATTCCCGCTTCCCAGCCTCCAGCAGATCCGCCCGCAGCTTTTCGTTTACAGGGCGCATATTGTTCACCTCTTTCGATAACTATATTATTTAATAACGATATTATCTTAAAACGAGCATCTGTATTTGTCAAGCCCCTATCATAAAATCATGACAATATACGGATGGATTTGTTCATCAGATAATAAATCCGCAACTATCATGGATGGCAGTTACGGTTCATTTAACTGAAGATGTGTAACTGTGTCAATAAAAATCTTTGAAAGCAAGGGGCAGGCTATACTAGTCCTTAAAGATCCCTTCTTCCCTTCTCCGGAAGTTTATGTTATTGAGTTTGGAATACTGTGTGTGAAATTATAATTTGAGGGCATAGTTATCAGCGTGATGTTCCTTGTGATGATTGAGGCATCTTGCCCCTTAGTGATCTGGTTTGAGTACCACTTCACATAGGGAGGGTGGCTGGTATTTTTGATTGCCGGTCTACTCTACCTGTTCACCGCACTTTTCGGTCAGGGCTCTTTCTCTATTCTTCCGAGACCGTTGGGCGTTACCTGCATATGGCGAATCTGGGAGTTGAAAGAGCAAACCCGCAGGGTGGAACGGGGTTGGTTTCCCAAAAAACAAAGCGAAAATAGAAACTGGGGGAGTTTTTATCCCTGTCTCAACCTGTCCTCTTGACAGAGTACGTGTAGTTTTATATAATTATTCTGCGGTTAGTTATGGCTAACCTCAAGATGCATCCTGTTATGTTCGCAAAAACCGCAACTAGAAAAGAGGGCAATTATGTTCAATTATCTGGAAATCCTTGGATCACAGAACCTCCCCATTAAAGCTGATCTTTCCCATTTATCCCCCACAGCCCTAGACGGTGGATGCCATTTGCAGAAAAGGCAGTGGCAGACACTGGTGTGGGCGGTACAGCCACGTTTAAAAACAAACGTAGATTTAAGGCCGTTCTGATCCTATGGAAACACTGGTTATCTATGGCCTGCTGATTCCCTTTGTGGGCACCTCGCTAGGGTCTGCCTGCGTCTTTTTCCTGAAGAAAGGTTTGGGGGATCGGGTGCAACGGGGGTTGACCGGCTTTGCTTCTGGTGTCATGGTTGCTGCGTCTATCTGGAGCCTGCTGATTCCTGCTATGGATCAATCCTCCGGGGCGGGTTCTTTGGCCTTTCTGCCAGCGGTCATTGGCTTTTGGGCTGGCATCCTCTTTCTGCTGGGGTTAGATCATCTGATTCCACACCTCCATCAAAAGAGTCACCACGCAGAAGGGCCTCATACGCGGTTGCGGCGCTCTACCATGATGGTGCTGGCTGTCACCCTTCATAACATTCCGGAGGGAATGGCTGTAGGCGTGGTCTATGCAGGCTACCTAGCCGGAGACGGTCAAATCACCATGATGGGCGCTCTGGCCTTGTCTTTGGGCATCGCCATCCAGAACTTCCCCGAGGGAGCTATTATCTCCATGCCCCTGCGAGCGGAGGGAATGAGTAAACCCCGAGCCTTTGCGGGAGGCGTACTCTCCGGTGCAGTAGAACCCCTGGGCGCTCTATTGACGATTCTGGCTGCTGGACTGGTGGTCCCGGCTCTTCCTTACCTGCTGAGTTTTGCTGCTGGTGCTATGATTTATGTGGTAGTGGAAGAACTGATCCCAGAAATGTCCCAGGGAAAGCACTCAGATATTGGTGCGCTGTCCTTCGCTGTGGGGTTCACTCTGATGATGGCACTTGATGTGGCGCTGGGATAGAGGAACCTGAATATTTTGCGGCGAATTCAGGAATAGCTCTCACAGACAACACAGGTATATTTAGCGTCAATCGGGAACGCTGCAAATGCAATAAGCTTCTGGCCCCCAAAAAGCCGGGGAGTAAAAAAGAACGCTAGGATATCTTTACTGTCTAAGAAAAATATTTCTGCCCGATGCAATAAAACACTTTGTCTGCGCGTTATATAGATGAACAGCAAAAAAACAGCCCCCCGAAATTGCTGGAACAACAACTTTAGGAGGACTTTATGATGAAAAAGAATTTTCCTAAGATCCTGGCAGGCTGCACCGCTATGGTGCTCATGACCGGAGCACTGCTCGTTCCCTCAATGGCGGTGAACGCCTCCGCCCATCAGGCGGTTCCCCATCTCCAACAGGCGTCCTATATCGGCGAGGCCAAAGCGAAGGAGATTGCCCTGAATCACGCTGGGGTGGATGCTTCCAAGGTGTCCTGGATCTTCGCCAAGCAGGACTATGACCACGGCCGGATGGAATACGATGTGGAATTTCTGTTTGGGAACAAGGAGTACGACTACAAAATCGACGCATCTACCGGCACTATTCTCGGCTTCGATTATGATATTGAATGGCACATGACCGGTTCCGACACGGTGTCTCAGTCCAGTACCGATATTGGTGCGGAGAAGGCCAAATCCATCGCTTTGAAGCACGCAGGCTTGGCCGCCTCGGATACTGCGTTTATCTATGCCAACCTGGACTATGAGAACGGCCTCCGGGTGTATGATGTGGAGTTTTTCTCCGGCAATAAGGAGTATGACTACAAGATCAATGCCGCCACCGGGGATATCGTGAGCTTCGATCAGGATATTGAATGGTATGCGGCGGGCGGTTACCAGGCCCAGGCCAATACCGATATTGGCGCGGAGAAGGCCAAGTCCATCGCCCTGGAACACGCGGGCGTGGCTGCGGCGGACACGGTATTCATCAATGTCGAGCTGGACTATGACGACGGCATGAGAGTGTACGACGTGGAATTCTTCTCTGGGAACAAGGAATATGACTACAAAATCGACGCCGCCAGCGGCGCGATCCTGGGCTTTGACTTTGATGTGGAGTGGTACACGGTTTCCAGCAAGGCCAGCGACTACATTGGCGAGGCGAAAGCGAAGCAGATCGTGGAGCAGGCCGCCGGTACCACGGGAGTTTACACCGAGTTCAAGCTGGAGGTGGATGACGGCCGTGTGCTTTACGAGGGCGAGATGCGCAGCGGCTGGATGGAATATGAGTTTGAAATCGATGCCGTGACCGGCGCGATCCTGGATTGGGACGCCGACTGGGATTGACCGCCACCTTCCAGATCAGATTCACTAACTTCTTGCAATCTGTCAAATGAGATGGCAAAATAAAACCAAGCGAGCGGTGCCCTGCACGTAACTGGTCTTACGTACAGGGCACTATTTTTCTTTACATAGGAGTTGTATTTGCTATGCCAAGGACAGAATTTCAAAATTTCCAGTGCCCCCTGCACATTCAAAATGAGAAAAATTTGTAATCGCGTTAATAGGGCGAATTCAAAATCATTTAATGATGCATAAGAAGATTATCATGCCTTTCATTGGTCTGCTGCTATTCAGTCCGAGAAGCGAGTTAGTGATTTCAGAGCCAAAAAACTTTCGGCACTGATCGCATGTTCCATCTTGCATGCATCGCTGGAAGCAATGTTTTCGTCAACACCAAGACTAACCAGCAGATTGAACAGGACGTTGTGTTTTTCCATCATCTCTTTGGCGATTTTTAACCCTTTTCTGGTCAGGTGGATTTCTTTCCTATCGTCCACGCAGACAAATCCCTCTTCGACAAGTGACCTGACAGTAGTGGATACGGTAGGGCGCGAAACAGATAAATAATCAGCCAGCTGATAAGGACGGACCTCCCCCCAGCGCGACAAGCTATAAATCGCTTTTACGTAGTTTTCCATTGTCTCTTTCAAGACCATAGAGCAGCGTCGTCCTTCCTAGCGTTTTACAAGGCAACGGGAATCATAGCATACGTGTAGAAAAAGGTTGCGGCTTTCCAACAGAAAAGCCGCAACCTTCTCTTTCACATATCAGTTGTGACCCTTACCGCAGCTGCAGTGGGAACTATCTTTCTTGGAACCACAGGAGCAGCCATCCGGGCATCCAATGCACTTTTTACCGCTCTTTTTCGCTTTGTAGACATAGAAAGCGGCAGCCGCAACAATGACCACAAGAACTGCAACTACAATGAAATCAATCATCAGGACTTCGCCCCACTTAACGCATACTCACTCTTGAGATCCTTCTGGGTTCTCATGCACAGGAAGACAAGGATCGCCGCAAAGACAACCACCGCGATGAGGCCGGGGGCAAAGCCTGCGCCCAGCGTGCCGGTGGTGATCAGCGTGCCGATCTGGTAAACCAGATAGCCCACCGTGTAGCCGGTGCCCAGCTGCAAACCGATGCCGGCCCACAGCCACTTTGCGCTCTTCATCTCAGAGTTCATAGCGCCAATAGCGGCAAAGCAGGGCGGCGTGTACAGGTTGAACATCAGGTAAGCCAGAGCAGCCACCTTGGTGATGGCGATGACACCCGCCACCTCGGCGCCTGCGCCTTCCATCATCTCCAGCGCATCGGTATCGATCAGGTTCTCCAGGCCCACGAAGCAGACGGCCAGGGTACCCACCACGTTCTCCTTGGCAATAAAGCCGGTAACAGCGGCGGCGGCCAGCTGCCAGCTGAGCACACCCACGATGGGGACCAGCAGGTACGCAAAGGGTCCGGCGATGGAGGCAAGGATGGAGCTGTCGGCAGTCTCGGCCACCTGGAAGCTCCAGGTGAAGGTCTGCATGATCTGCACGGCGGTGTTGCACAGCAGGATGATCGTGGCAGCCTTCACGATGTAGGCCCAGCCCCGGGCGCACATGGCCTTGAAGGCAAACACCAGGGAAGGCACTTTGTATTCGGGCAGCTCGATGATGAAGAAGGATTTCCGGTTCTTGTATCCGGCGATCTTGTTTACCAGCAAGGCGCCCAGGAAAATAAGTATGATACCGGTGAAATACATGAGGAAGCTCACCCAGCCCGCGTCGTCAAAGAAGGCGCCGGCAAACAGGGCGATGACGGGGATCTTGGCGCCGCACGGCATGAACGGGGTCAACATGGCGGTCGCCCGGCGTTCGCGCTCGTTGCGGATGGTGCGGCTGGCCATAACACCGGGGATGGCGCAGCCAGTGCCGATGACAAAGGGGATCACGGATTTGCCGGAAAGACCCACTTTCTTGAAAATGGGGTCCAGCACCACGGAGACACGAGACATATAGCCGCAGTCTTCCAACAGGGCGATGAGGAAGTACATGATCATGACCAGAGGCAGGAAGCCAACCACAGCGCCCACGCCGCCGATAATACCGTCAGCCAGCAGAGCGGTCAGCAGGGGGTTGGCGTCGGCCAGAAGTTCACCAACATATCCCTGGAATGTCTCGATCCACGCTACCAGCGTGTCTGCAATCAGGGGCCCGACCCAGACCTGGGAAATCTGGAACACCAGGAACATCACCACCGCAAAGATGGGAATACCCAGGAACTTGTTGGTAAGGATGTTGTCAATGGCGTCCCCGGTGCCCTTCTCACGGGTAAGGACCTTCCGCTTCTCCACCTTAGACACGATTTGGTTGACAAAGGCAAAACGCTTACGGTCCGCCTCTTCCACAACATGCTTGTCGGTCAGGTCGATATCGCCCTGGGTGTAAGGGGCTTTCTGCCCCTTGCCATTCAAGGCGACCGCCGCATCTACCACCGCTTTCAGGCCCTCGGAGGAAATGGATACCGTCTCCACAACAGGACAGCCCAACTTGGCGGAAAGAGCGGCTGTATCAATCGAGGTCTGCTTCTTTGCGTTGATGTCGCTCTTGTTCAGGGCAACTACAACGGGAATGCCCAGCTCCAGCAGCTGCGTGGTGAAAAACAGGCTGCGGCTGAGGTTTGTGGCGTCCACAATGTTGATGATGGCGTCGGGGTGCTCATGCCGCACATAAGAACTGGTGATGCTCTCCTCTGACGTAAAAGGCGACATGGAATAAGCACCGGGTAGATCTACGGCGATGAGTTCTTCTGTCCCACTGTAGTAGGCCTTCTTGATGGGGTGTTCTTTCTTTTCCACCGTCACGCCGGCCCAGTTGCCCACCTTTTCATTCCGTCCAGTAAGAGCGTTGTACATGGTGGTTTTGCCGGAGTTCGGGTTGCCTGTTAAGGCAATGCGCATGGGTATCTTCCTCCTCTTTCTGATGTTCTCTATATTACAACACACATCGGTTGCTATTCGCTAACCGTTATGTATAGTAAACCCCTATTTCGTGCCGCTGATCCCCCCTTGTCGGCATCAGCGGCACAGATCATATCCATCAAATCAAAATTGCATCTGCCAACTGGTTATCAATGTTATACCGGCCGTCCTTGATGGAAACGACACAACTGTCCTTCAAATGAGAAACCACTGTAATGGGTTCCCCCTCATAACACCCAAGAGAAAATAGAAAGGTTTTCAACTCCTCGTCATCGGTGTCAATTTGCCGGACAATGTATTCCTTTTCTTCTACGGCATCTTTCAAAGTCATTTCGTTCACCTATTCTCCCATTTTATATTTCAGTCAGCAAAAGCTGGCGACGACTCACGAAATAAGTTAGCATTTTCTAACCGGCTACATAATATATCGCAAACCATCGTTTTTGTCAAGAGTCATATTTACAGATTGTTCACTTTTGAATGGCAACTCTTATCCATCTCGAAAATCAAAACGATTGTAAAACTGCTACGATTTATGATATAATTGAAAAAACTAAACTAATGGAGGTCACTATGTCGATTTATGAATCCGGCCAGATGTATCTGGAGACGATCTATATACTCTCTCAGAAAAAGAGCCACGTGCGTGCAATCGACGTAGGCGAGCAGATGGGATACTCCAAGCCCAGTGTCAGCCGCGCTCTGTCAATTTTGAAACGGGATGACTATGTTTCTGTGGATGACACCGGTGGAATCTCTTTGACAGCGAAGGGTATGGAAGTTGCCAAAACAATGTACACTCGTCACACTGTTCTATCTCAACTACTCATGAGGTTGGGAGTGGATGAAAAGACCGCTACAGAAGATGCCTGTAAAATTGAACATGTTATTAGCGAAAAATCTTTTGCGGCAATACAAAAATACTGGATGTAAATTTCTAATCACTTTGGGGCAAAATTTCATCCATGTGATATCAAGCATCACGCAAAAACAATTCTTCCTCTTTGGGATGAGCCATCGGACGATTTTCTTCTCTCTATATTGAGGAATCACCAGAGTATTTGCGCTATACTGGTACTGGAAAGTAAGTCGAAAGAAAGTCGTGTCTACAGCACAAGTGAAAGGACCTATATCTGCTGTGATCTGAAAAGTCTTTATATTAGTATGGGTGTATTGCGTACAGTCTGGGCCCCATTGGCCACCAATCTCACAGTCGCGTATCTGAGCCGCACAGAAAAGGCCATCGTCCTAACAGTCATTTCTTTCTGCATAAATCTAATTGAACAATAATCAAATTTTTACACCCCTACACTATAAGGAGAGATGAAAATCATGAAAACCATTCGCCTGCTCTATCCAGATCACTTGAGCGGCGGTCTGGATACCTATTACTTTGGCGCCAACCTGCTGGCCCATATCCTGCCCGCCAACGAGAATCAGCCTCTATTGCGGGTGGAAATCGCACCACCCGACGGAAAAGAGAGGGCGGTGACGGATGGTATCCGCGCCCGTGAGGAAGTGACCGAGGGCATCTGTCGGGCGGCACAGGTGATCGAGGCGGCCCAGCCGGACAAGATTATCACCATTGGCGGAAACTGCATCGTGTCTCAGGCTCCCTTTGACTATCTGCACGGGCGCTACAGCAATGTGGGCATCGTCTGGATCGACGCCCATCCGGATGTTTCCACGCCAGCAGACGGATACCCCCATGCTCACGCTATGGTGCTGGGGTCCCTAATGGGGCACGGTGACAAAGAACTCTCCACACTGATGAAGCACCCCAAGTTCCAGGCCGACGAGATCTTATATGTCGGGCTACAGGGCCTCCACGACTATCAGGAACGTTTTCTGAACGAGAGCGGAGTTGCCTATAAGGTGCAGACAGAGGACTTTATTTCAGATGAGGAGATTCAATCCTTCCTGCAGCGTTTCGACCATATCCTGGTCCACTTGGACATCGACGTACTGGATCCCTGGCTGTTCCACTCCACCTATTTTGCCAATCCGTCTCTGACTGGGGATGGTAGCAGTGGAGGCCAGATGACAATGGAGCAACTCTCCCATATGCTGCACACTATCACCAGCCAGTCCGATGTGGTGGGCCTGACCATCGCAGAATATCTCCCCTTTGACGAAGAGAAGTTACACAATGTTTTTTCGGATCTCCCTCTGTTTAGGGAATAACACGTGATGCCAAAGCACAAAAACACCCGCAGTTTTTTAAATCTGCGGGTGTTTCTGTTTCCTTTGTGGTGTGCATTAGATCGAAGAAATCACATAGATAAAAGCACAATCGCTTGACGTGTGACAAGCAACTGAAGCCTTTATGAGATTCCGTCTGAAAAATCCCACTCGACGTTATACTTTAGATCTTCACATAAAATTGTGTCCAAGAATTCATCAATATATTCCTCCGCATCGCGGTCCTCCGGAATGGGAATAATCATCTCAATTTCTGGAGTAAAACAACTGGGCTTCATCCAAACCGTTCTTTTTTCCATTGCTGCCTCCAACTTCTACCGCAATCCTGCCTTCAAACTGGCGCTGATTGCTTCTTCAACTGCCAAGTCAAGCATCTGCGTCCCGCAAATCAAGGATTTCTATCCATTGTTATTTATCACTCTTTCTAAGTGAATTTGTCATTCTTCCTTTGCAGAATATAGTACCACATATCCATCTGCCTTTGAACCGAGGATGCTGATCTCGGCAGCCTTCCACTGCCTTGCCGGCTGGTAAAACAGTGTAATATGCTCCCCTAAGAATTCCTCCAGTTGTGGCGCGTCTGCAGATGTCAGTACGAGTTGCACCAAACCCTCATCAATAGAGTAAGCGCGAATACATGGCATGTCATTCAACGCGCTTTTGTAAAGTTCGCATTCCAGTGTCACGGATCCTACGGCATATGCCGCATGTAAGCGAAGTAATTCTGCGTAAGATGGACAGACAGGATAAAAGCCCTCGATTGCGCTTTTGTCGTATACCAAGCCCCTGCGGCCGGAATAAATCTCAGCAATATCCCCTTGCGTTAAATGGAGCGCGCTGAAGATGTAGTCATCAGCATCTTTCCAATCCCTGTTCCTGAAATCGGAGGAAGCGCGCACCTCCTTACGTAGAAGTTCCAATACTTCGTAAAATAAATCTTTTTCGCGCTGCGTCATGTACTCCCTCCTCCACATGAGACCTGAGATACTTTCTTTTCCGGCAACTGACGGGGTTCATAGCGGCGTTCTTTGCGGGCGTTGGGTCCAATTTTTTGGAACAGGCGTGCTGTCGCCAACATGGGCGTGTCTTCACAAATATCAAACTGCCATTGATTCTGCTGCACATCCCAAATGCCCCATTTCTTGCCGCAGAGTCCCTGATAATAAACACTTTGTTTCATATCAGCAAAACCTTTCTTTGTAATTGAAATCTATGATTGTTCTGCAATACCTGCGGTGGCTGCTTTCTGCCTTTTTAGCGTTATACTCGATCCACGCAATGTATCTGCGATGATGTTCGTCTTCTCCGCTCTTAGGGTATCATGATGATGTCTTCTGCCCGGATCAGCCTTGCCATCAAGTCACTGCTTGGATATTGCTGATAAATCCGATCCACCATCATATTGTAGGTGGAGGGGTTCATCGGCCGCTTTTGATCCAGTTCTCTACAGTGTTGATGCAGATGTTCAGACTGTAGGTGGCCGAGTGAGATTACCCGCATCTCTTTTAGTTCCCCACTTGCAGTATCCACCGCGCAGATGAGCATGGGCGCACCTTTCCCCTCCGGGATGTTTGTCTGGTAATCCAACTGGTTCATTTTAAACCGCGGTTCATAAGGTGCGTCAAACCAGGGATTGTTTCCGGCTTTGAGGAGAAAGAACAAACTGTCATTTATCCTGACAAAACCAAGCCGCAGCGGGCCACGGGTAATATCAGAAATTTCCTGCTCCGTTATGCCCGGATACCCCACCACGATCTGCCACCATGGGTCCAAGTAATCCGCTTGAACATACTCCTGGCCTGTCCTCCACTCGGAACGGAAATCTCCCGCTTTATAATGTAAGAACTCCAAAACGAATCCATCCTTTCCTTGTTGTCTGCTCCATGTTTCTGTATCAGCTATCCGATAACACTGTTTTGCAAGAGGGAATCACTTCGGCGTAACCCGCGCAATCAGATATGCCTCTGGATTTGCCTTGATACATGCCGCGGTATGCTCATCCACTATTGTCCTGAAAAATGGGTACCCAAACTCATTCTCCACATATACCGCATGGTCGGCAAAATCATACCACATGTCATCCAGTTCACGAGTTGCGCACACAAGTTGGTATGTCATGTCGGTATCCATCGGCAGTTCATCTTCTGGCGGAAGATGTCCCGCTCCTATACCGGGACACATGTTTTTGATCGCCCGCAAAAATTCGACTCTGATTTCGCGGTTCCATGCATCCAAACGCTCCAAAACTTTCTCTGGTTCATACAATCCAAAAATAATGTTTTCTGGCGCAACCGTCTCGTACAAATATGCATCAGGATCAGAAGCCGTATTGCAGTAAGCATCCTGAAGCGCCTTGAGGACAGATTGGAAGTCCCCCTGTCTGAGCTGCGAAGCCTCTTTTGGCAAATTGCCAGGCTCCAAATTCAATGCGGTGAAAGAAGTAATAATTTCCATAACCGTTCTCCCTTATATCTGTTTTCTGGCCGCAAGAGTTTCCGGACATTGATAGTCGCCAAGATTCTTATCGGGAAAAGAGTCCATACCCCACTTTACCGATGTGTCGGCCCTTATCATCAGCACCGCAAAATTGCAAATTGGGAATGTCATCATCTTTTATTTCCAGTTTCAATGATGGATCGGCCTTCTGCAAAAGAAAAATCCACAGTCGGGCCATCTCTGGTACATTGACAATGCCTTCTCCCATCCCGGAACTGTTTTCAAACTGGAACCCCATATCTTTTAGAACTTGGACTGTTTCTGCGTCAATTTCATCTTCTCCGTATTCCGAGCAGATGCTTTCAATATTAACCTCTGTAACTTCTGGGATCTTATAATGTGCTTCGCGCACTGTTTCCACAGGCGCATTAGACGCTACGGTGAAATCTTCGGATCGGCCATGACCATCACCGCTCCAGTCCCCAATGGATAAGTGAAACTGGTACATATTTTGTCAACTCCTATTGAATTTGATTGTTTGTTTCTATCTTTTCAGCTGGCAAGTTGAACGTGCGATATTGTTTCCGCTATACAGCAGGCCCTGCCATATTGGGCGATTAAGCATGGCAGTCCAGCGATAACAACAGCGCGTCATCCGGGAGCGCATCAATGAAGCGATCAACTTTCTTGCGCCAGTTTTCCTCATCTGAAGCTCCGGTGTCACTGTCGGACCAATCATCGCTGTAGTTGATCCAACCATTTTCATCTACGCAGGCATGGGGCTCCATTTGGCACAGGTAATGCACATCAGAGCCGAACTGCTCCAGCGTTTCGCACCCTTGGAAGCATCCCCTGCCCCACTTTTTGATTGGGCCCTCATCCATTTGTACAAGCCGGCATTCCGCTGGGCCTCCTCCCTGCGCGCACCATGCCCCATATTGATGAAACTGCTCAACTGGCACTTTCTCACGGTACTTTTTTAGAGCATCCCAGGCGATATCCCTCTTTTTTGCTCCGGCTACCCAACGATATCCTTCTGGTGTGTAGGTCTGCTCATCGTGCTGATACTCAAAAACACCATAAGAGCCTGTGACCGCAAATGGGCAATCGACGGGGACCAGGAATTGATTTCGATATCGCCCTCCGACCACAAATGAATTCCAGTAGCCCTGTGGATTGTAAAAGTAACCGCTCCGCCAATTAAGGAATTCGTTTCCGACGTATTGCAGGACATAGTCCACGAATGCGGGATAGACTTTCTTGAAAGGACAGTCGAGAAGCAACTGCATCTTCTTGGCCTTTTTCGTTCGCTTTTCCCGCTGCAGCGGGCCAAACCTCCGTTTGCAGATTAGCCCGTCTTTCACGACATAGTCTTTAGAGAATCCATAGTTGTATATAGGCACAATCCGGCCATTCAACAGCCGCACAAAGTCATCCCTTTTCGTCTCATATTCGCGTATGGCCGCCTCCGTTTCATCCTCAAACTCTTTCGGAGTTTGTTCGTTCGGAATCATACTATATGGGGCCATGATCTGATCGGATAGGGCCTCGGCCAAGCCCTCATAGCGATGTTGATCCGTGATAACAATATTTTCTAGGTCGAGATGTTGGTTCTGTACTTGCGAATAGTAGAGGCAGTGTTCCATAACCATTCCTTGCTTGATCACCTCATCCGGGATAGACCTAGCGGCCTCTTCAAGGTTCTCAGGTAATGCGATGGCTGCGATGACAGAAATGTGACTCATATTATCAATATCCTCCCTTTTGATCTTCATCGTTTTGCGTTCAATTTGCACGGTTCCTCCCGTCTTCAATGGACGCTGGAACAATGGTATGATCTGCTGTAACCCAGAGGGGCTCATAGCAGGTGCTCAAATTCCAGTGCCAAGAAATCAGGCATGTGGTTGCCATCCAGTGCTGCCATTGTGGTTCTGAATTACATATTGTTCGCACCTCATTTCTGTTTAGGATAGAAAAGATATATAAAAAGCACATGGATACGGCTTGAATCGATCCATGTGCTCTGTGGCCCGGTTATTATGTTTTTGATCTTTATAAAAAGAAACAGCGTCCAAGGGCTCTCTGGCCTTCGGACGCTGTGCAACACTGAAACTATGCTACCACATGTTTGGTAAGCAGCAGATACTATGTGAGTTTATTATATATGTTTTCCCGATGCATTGCAAGAGAAAATCCAAGGAATGGTTCACTTCATCAATTCTATTAAGAAATTGGTTGCTCCCCTCTTTACACTATAGTATTGTTGCTTTGATCGAATAGATGGGATTTTAGAGAGGTTAAATATCGACTGGTCCGAGAGTCGCTGCAAGACACCTCTGTTATGGTTTTTCTATTTGCTCAGATAGTAGAGGAAAGAATTGAGCCTGGACCATGCGTTCTCATCCCAGTCGTAATCCATGGCCAGATGGAAGTGCGGTACACTGTCCAGCACACCGGTCATCTCCAGGATCGTGGCGGTATTTTCATACCTGGGTGCCATGGTCAGCACCCCGGCGCACCGTCCGCCCAGCTCCAGCCCCTTGACCAGCCGGTACCGGCCATTGGCTCCGGCAAATCCGGGCAGAAGGCGGTCTGCGGAGGAGCGCAGAGACTCCAGTTCAGGGGAAAAACTGCTGCGGGGGCCCAGCAGACGGCCGAGTGCTTCTATGCGGCCCGCCCACTCCCGGCAAGTCTGGCTTCCCGCATCCCGCCAGAGGAACCACAGATATTCGCTCAGCGGCGCCCGGAGCAGCCGCCAGCCCTCCTGTTCCAGTGTATCGGGGACGCCGTCATGAAGGGTGAAGAGGGTGAACGGCTCACCCACGATCCCAAGCGTCCGTCCCTCCGGCGGAATGGCGCCGATGTGCGCCGCAAGGGTTTCCAGCTCTGCCCAGCCTGGCACACCCGCCGGAGCCAGTGCGTCCCGCTGTTCCGGCGGAGCGCACAGCAGGAGATCTCCGACGAGGAACGCCCGGAACAGCAGATCCGGCTCCGGGCAGCGCTCCGGAAGCGTCTCCAGTTCCGGCGCGATGACCTTCACGCGGCAAAGCCCCTGGCGTTCCAATACCGTCTCCACGCCCCAGGGGTATTGCCCGTCTGCCTCCGCGCCCTGGGTGGAGGGAAGAAGCACCTGAAACGGGCCGCTCTCCGCTTCTGCCGCCGTCAGGACGCCGCCCAGCAGGGCCGGGAATGGCAAATACTCCTTGGAGCTGGTCTCCGCCCTCCCCAGCGGCAGGGTGGTACTGTCGAGCCGCAGGGTGCGCGTCTCCGTTTCCCAGGCCGCCTCACAATATGCGCGGAGATAAGCGGTAAACGGCGGAAGGTCAGGCACGAGCAGCGGCCCTCCGGTTCTCTCCGGCACGGCGGCCACCGCAGTAGGGCGGTGTACCACGGAGGTGAGGGAAAAGCCCGCCGGAAGCGGCTGGGCAGGGCGGCCCTCCAGGCTCTGAAGAAACGCCTCGATCCGTGTGATCACGCCCACGGGAGAGAAATGCTCGTCCACCTCGATCTGCAGATAGGGCTTGTCTCCCATTTCCTTCCGAAACAGATAGGAAAGCATGGTGTCCGGGCCGCAGCCGTGGTTGGTCAGATAGACGGCATACAGGTTTGGATGATGGGCCACGAGCTTGGCCCCGGACAGGATGTGCTGACCAAAGGGCCAGTACAGATTGGGGTAGTCCTCCGACAGATCCAGGTCGTGGGCGGGCAAGTGGGACAGGGTGATGACCTTATGCCCGCGCTCCAGCAGCAGCCGGGGAATACCCATGTTGAGCACCGGATCGGAAAGGCCGTAGTTCCGGGTAATGAGTACCAGCACCTTGTCGTCCGGTCTGAGGGACGCCAGCAGTTCCTGCCCCTGCTTCTCCACCGCCGCGGTATGCCGCCGCACCGCCTTGGCCCCGGATAGCAGGGCGGGCAGACAGCGCGGCTTTGGTATTCCCAGCTGCTTCCCGACGCCCAGCATGGCGGAGGCCATTGCCTCCTGTCCAAAGTCCAGGTCGAACACCGGGCTGAGCAGGGTGATTCCCCGCCGCTCCAGATCCAGGGCATTGGCCGCCAGCCGGGGCGCGGTCTGCATATAGACACAGCCATAATTGTGCTCTACATGGGAGGACTCGTGCTTCATGGTGTGGACAGAGGGCATGAAGATATAGTCCACGCCCTGTTCCGCCAGCCATGCCATGTGGCCGTGGAGCAGCTTCACCGGGTAACAGGTCTCCGCCTGGGCAGTCTGCTGGGCCAGCCGGATGATCTCCTCATTTGTGGGCGGAGAGAGCAGGACATTGAATCCCAAGTTCCGGAAAAATGCATTTGCCATGGGGAAGAATTTGTGGATCACCAGCGCATAGGGGACGCCCACCATCTTTTTCCCTGGGACCCGGATGGGGTCATACCCCTCCAGCAGCAGCGCCCCCGCCCGCTGGTAGAAGGCGATGTTCTCCGCCACCCCTGGCCCGGCGGCGTGTTCCGCCCCGGCCGCTGTGTCAAATCCGTGGAAGCAGGACGGGCCGCGGACTGACTCCAGCGCCAGCAGGGCCGCTCCATAGGCGCCGCTGATGGGGAAACAGGGTGAAACTGTGAGCCGCTCCCCCAATTCCTGCTGAAAGGCGGCCACGATCCCGGGATTGTAGGCAACACCGCCCTGAAGCACCACGCGGCTTCCGACAGGCTTGGCCCCAACGACCTTGTGGAGGTAGTTGCGGACAATGGACCGGCACAGGCCAGCCGCCACCTCTGCCTGGGAGGCGCCCCGGGAGAGTGCGGACTGGATGGCTGTCTCGATAAACACCGTACACCGCTCTCCCAGCTCCACCGCGCTGGGCGCGCTGAGGGCCAGAGGGCCGAACTCCGCCAATGGGATACCCATGCGCGCGGCCTGCTCTTCTACAAAGGAGCCGGTTCCGGCGGCGCAGATCCTGTTCATCTGAAAGTCGGCCACCTGTCCGCCCCGTAGGGAGATATACTTGGAGTCCTGCCCTCCGATCTCAAAGACCGTATCCACATCCGGCGACCAGTGGACAGCCGCCCGAGCTTGGGCGGTAATCTCATCCCGCACGGCGTCTGCCCCGATGAGGCGGCCAATGCGCTCCCGGCCGGAGCCGGTGACGCCCACTGCCAGGAAGGACACCGGCCCAAAGCGTTCATGGATGACATCCAGGCCCCGGCGCACCGCCCCCTCCGGGTCCCCGGCTGTGCGGAGATACTGGTAGTCGATCAGCGTGCCGTCCCGGCCGGTGAGCACCAGATCCGTGCTGGTGGACCCCACATCAATCCCCAGGACACACCCATCCGGCGGGATGGTACCGGTGGCCGCGGGGACAGACGGAGGTGTACCGGGAAGTACGCGCAGCGCCGGCTGACGGCACAGCCGATCCCCACCTTCCAGCGCCCCGCCGCATAAACTGGCCAGCAGTTCCCCCATAGAGCAGGTGGCGGTCTCCATGGCTGCCTCCGCGGCTCCCGCGGCGCCGGCGTAAGGGAATTTCTCCGGCAGGATCAGCTCTGCTTCCGTCAATCCGAAGACCTCCCGCACAGCCTGGATCACACCCTGATTATGCCCGATGCCGCCGCACAGGGCCACGGGCTTTTCCACGGGAAGCCCCCGGACGATCACCGCCTTGTAGTTGCGCACCATGGCGTAGCAAAGGCCCAGGAGGATGTCCGGTGTGGGCACCCCCTCCTGCTGCCGATGGATGATGTCCGTTTTGGCGAAGACCGCGCAGCGGCCGGAGAGCCTTGGGATGGAGCGGGCCTGCCCCACCAGGCGGGAGTAGTCCTCCAGTTTCAGTCCCAGCCGGGACATCTGATCCTCAAAGAAGGAGCCGGTACCTCCGGCGCAGTGTTCATTTACCGCAAACCGGGGCGGGGTGTTCTGATCCAAGCCGGTGAGGAAGCGGGCGCTCTGGCTGCCGATTTCAATGGCGGAGCGGGCTTCCGGGGCCAACAGCCGGACGCCGAGGTGGATGGCTGGGATCTCCCCCAGCACGGCCAGGGCATCGCACCCCTCTTTCAGCCGGTCGCCCGCGTTTCCGGTGATGACCACCGGGCAGCCGCAGGCCCCCGGGTCCGCGGCTAAAAGCGCCCCCAGCAGACGGCGGGCGCTCTGAACCACCGCTCCATAGTGGAAAGCCGTTTTTTCCCAAAGGAACTTTCCCTCCGGGGAAAGCAGGACGAGCTTCAATGTGGCGTTTCCACAATCTAATCCGATTCCGTTCATCGTCATCCTCCCATTCCGCGCTCGTTGACATTTGCCAGGCAAAGCGCTATAATGCGGTTAGCATTTACTAACCATAGCAGTTTACAGCACAGTTGTCGATTGCCACGGCAACATGGAGGTATCTCATGAACCCAATTACTACGGTGATGCGTCAGTGCCGCCTGTTTGACGGCATCCCGGAAGAGAAATATCAAAATGTACTGGCCTGCCTTCGGGGAGAAACCAAATTGTTTCGTAAGGATGCCATCCTCCTCCAGATCGGCGAGTGCCAGAAGCGGCCCGGCGTTGTGATGGATGGGACGCTGCGGATCTCCCTGTATAGTGAGGACGGCAATCTGGTCACCATCGAGCGGCTGGGGCGGGGGCAGGTATTTGGGGAGACTCTGGTGTGCTCCATGGCGGAGGACAGTCCCATCCAGATCGACGCGCTGACCGATGTGCAGGTGCTCTATCTGGATTTTGACCCGCTGCTTCTTCAGCAGGAATGCGCTTGCCCGCACAAAGCCCAGGTCACCGCCAACCTGCTCCGTGAAATGGGGCGGAGCGCCCTTTTTCTCAATCAGAAAATGCGGATCTTGGCCCAGAACCGGCTCCGCAACCGGATCAAGCTTTATCTCCAGATGCTCCCTGTCAAGCCCGGCGGCGAACTCCATCTGGACATGGGGCGGGGCGAACTGGCCGACTATCTGTGTGTAGACCGCAGCGCCCTCTCCCGGGAACTGGGGCGTATGCAGAAAGAGGGGATTCTCGCCTTTCAGGGCCAACAGGTGCGTATTCTGGATCAGAGTTTTCTCAGCGTATAAATTTTGCCTGTCCGTTGCCATGGCAACGGACAGGCTTTTTTGCGGGTGCTATCATATCGCTGCAACAGGTTAGCTGTTGCTAACCAAAATTCTTGAAAGGAGAGTCGCACATGAAACGCGCTCTTGCATCCCTGGTAGCATCTGCGATGCTGCTGTTTGCCCTGGCTGGCTGCTCCAACGGAAATAATCCGGCCGAAAATCCCGCCGCATCCCCCACATCCCCGCCGGCCAGTTCCACGCAGGCCGCCGAGCCGGTGACCATCTCAGTGGGTGTGCCTACCGCGCCCCCGGCGCTTCCCGTCCTGCACATGATGGAGGCCGGACTGCTGGGAGAGAATGTGACCATCGACCTGAATGTGTGGAACTCCCCCGAGGAGCTGCTGGCCATGGTTCAGGGCGGGGAGCACGACCTGTACGCCTTCCCGCTCACTGTGGTTTCCACACTCTACAACAAGGGCCTGGATGTGCGCCTGATGAATGTGAATACCTGGGGCGTCACGTATTTCATGACCACGGATCCTGCGTTTGAAACCTGGGCCGATCTGGCCGGCAAGACCGTCTATATCCCCCTCCAGTCCTCTCCTCCGGACGCTCTGACCCAGTATTTCCTGAATGAAGCCGGGCTGACGGTGGGCGAGGATGTGGAGATCGTCTACGCCAGCACCGCAGAGGTAGCCGCCCTGCTGGCCTCCGGCGAGGCGGAATACGCCACCCTGATCGAGCCGCAGGTCACATCTGCGATGAGCCAGAACAGCGAAGTACGCCGGGCGCTCAGCTTTGAAGAGGAGTGGCAGCGGGTCACCGGCACCGACACCATGATCCCCAACGCCGGCTTCGGCACCACCCAGGGCTTCATTGACGAAAACCCGGAGCTGACAGAGCAGTTCCAGGCCGCCTACGCCGAGAGTGTCCAGTGGGTGCTGGATCACCCCGCCGAGGCCGCCGCTCTGGCCGAGGAGCACCTGGGCATGAAGGCCGCCGTGGTGGAGGCCGCGATCCCCAATATGGGCCTGACCTTCAAAAGCGCCCAGGACGCCTGGGGAGAACTGGATACATTCTATAACCTGCTCAACGACTTTGACCCCTCGATGATCGGCGGAAAACTCCCCAACGACGGGTTATACTATGCGGGGTAAGGCGGCCCTCTGGCTCCGCCGCGCCCTGGGCGTGGGCCTGCTGCTGGGTGTCTGGCAGCTGGCCTCGCTCTGTTTCTCCCCTCTGGTGCTCCCTCCCGTTCCACAGGTCGCGGGCACGCTGGCGTGGCTGATCCGGGAGCCGGACTTCTGGCCCACCGTCGGTACCACCCTGCTGCGCCTGGCGCTCGGCCTTGGGATCGGGATTGCGGTGGGTTCCATTCTGGGTCTGCTGTTCGGCCTGTGCCCCAAACTGGAGGATGTGGGGGCGCCGTTCATCCATGTGCTCCAGTCGGTGCCGCCGGTATGCTGGGTTGTGCTGGCTCTGGTATGGTTTGGGTTTAACGGCTGGCCCTGTGTATTCATCGTGGCCGCATCCACCATTCCGACGGTGGTGATCAACCTGAGCCACGGCGTGCGGGGCGTAGACCCGGAACTTCTGGAGATGGCGAGGCTCTACCGCTTTTCCCGCCGGAAAGTCCTGCTTCATGTGACGCTGCCCTCTATCCGCCCCTATTTCCTCTCCGCGTTAGAGATCGTCGTGGGCGGCGGGTGGAAACTGGCGGTGATGGGAGAGGTCCTCACCACGAACAGCGGGATCGGCGGCGCCATCACCACCGCGCGGCTGAATATTCAGCCCGATGCGATCATCGCGTGGGCATTCCTGCTGGTGGCAGGGTGCTTTATTACGCAGAAGCTGGTGTGCCTGCTTCTGTCCAGGAGAGGGGGAGCCCCATGCTGAGACTGAGCGGGATCTGCAAACGCTTTGAGGATCTGCCCGTACTCTCAAACCTGTCCCTCACCCTGTCCCGGGGCGAGATCGTCGCCTTGATTGGCCCCTCCGGCTGCGGGAAAACCACGCTGCTGAACATCATTTCCGGCCTGACGGCGCCGGACGCCGGTACGGTGGAGGGTGCGGACGGCAGGCTGAGCTATATGTTTCAGAGCGCCCGGCTGCTTCCTTGGCGCACGGTGGAGGAAAACATCCGGCTGGTGCGGGAGGAAGCGCCCGCCGGGGAAGTGCGCTCCCTCATCACCGCTGTGGGGCTGGAGGGGTTTGAACGCTATTATCCCGGCCAACTCTCCGGCGGCATGGCCCGCCGGTGCGCCCTGGCCCGGGCATTCCACTTCGGCGGTGAGATTTTCCTGATGGACGAGCCATTTCAGGGGCTGGACTACGGAATCCGCATGGAGATGCTGTCCATGCTGTTATCCATCTGGCAGCGGGAGCGGCCCGGGGTGCTTTTTGTCACACATGAAATCGACGAAGCGCTCACTGTGGCGACCCGCATCGCCGTGCTCGCTCCGCGCCCCACTGCAATCTGCCAGTGGTTTGACCTCCCCGGCCCGGAGGGGCGGGACGCCTCCGCCCCTGAACTGGCCCGGCTGCGCCAAGAGATCATCCGGCGGATCACCGGTTAGAACCGGTCTGGTTGCCACGGCAATGGCGTCCCACAAGGAAATGTGATATATTAGCTTTTAGAACACGGAAGGAGGCTCAGAAATGGACATTCTCCGCAATCTGCCGGTTCAGCAGCCGGCGGCTCTGAGGGAACTCATCTCCATCCAGCCGGGGCGCGTGGTGAGCATGGCCCTTTCCCGCAGCGAGCACTGCCAAATGACGCTGCTGGCTTTTGGGGACGGAGAGAGCATCAGTGAGGAGCGCTACTTCGGCGACACGGTCTATTATGTGCTGGAGGGTGATATGCCTCTGCGCCTGGAGGGACACGAGGTCCGCCTGGGCGCAGGGGATTGTCTGGCTGTCCCGGCGCAGACCACCCACGCCATTGGCGGGAGCGGCCCCTTCAAACTGCTGCAAATTACCATCCAATCAAACTGAGGAGGATCTGTATGGAACCGTTGATCAAAAACCTGCCCCATGCACGGCCCTTTCCCCTGAAGGATCAGGTCGGGTACGAGCCCGGTAAAGTCGTCAGCCTGACCCTGGCCCAGCGGCCTGGTGTGGGGATGACGCTGTTCGCCTTTGATGCGGGCGAGGCCATCAGTACCCACGCCGCCCCCGGGGACGCCATGGCCACCATCCTGGAGGGCACCGCTCAGATCACCATTGACGGTGTCCCGCACACGCTGAACGCCGGGGAGGCTGTCATCATGCCGGCCGGCATCCCCCATGCGGTCCAGGCCGTAACCCCATTCAAAATGTACCTGGTAGTTGCGAAACAGTGACCCTTTCCCGTCCAACGCTCCGTGGACAAACCCAGGCAGGGGTACGACAAATCACAGCATAAGACACAGCCCCGTCTGGCCTTGTTCATACGGTCAGACGGGGCTGTGTTCATGCTTTTGCCGGCGGCAGCAGACTGGTCATGCTGCGCAGGCTGATGCCCAGAGTGGACAGGTTATGGAGCGTGGCGGAGGTGGCCGGTGCCAGGACGCCCAAGGCACCCAAGGCGATGAGACCACCGTTGAAGCCGATGACAAAGCGGTAATTGGACTGGATGCGGTTCATCAGGGCCATGGACAGCCGCCGCAGCTGCACCAGCTCGAACAGGTCGTTTGCCGCGATGGTGATGTCCGCGATCTCCCGGGCGATGGCGGCACCGTCGCTGATTGCGATACCAACATTGGCAGCGGACAGAGCCGGGGAATCGTTGACCCCGTCGCCGATCATGACCACCGTGCGGCCTTGCGAACGCTCGGCCTGCACAAAGTGGGCCTTGTCCTCCGGCAGCACCTCAGCCCGGTACTCGTCCACCCCTACCTGGGCGGCGATGGCCGCCGCGGTGCGCTCACTGTCGCCGGTGAGCATGACGATCTTGCCCACTCCCAGGCTGTGGAGGGCAGCTACCGCATCCGCAGCCTCGGCGCGCAGCGGGTCGGAGATGCAGATAACCGCGGCCAGCACGCCGCCAACCGCCAGATACAGATGGCTGTACTGCTTGGGCAGGGTGTCGAAGGCGGCCTGCTCTCCCGGCGGGACAGTGCAGCCCTCATCCTCAAAGACGAAGTGGGCGCTGCCAATGATGACCCGCCTGCCGTCTACCGTACTGGCGATGCCGTGGGCCACCAGGTACTCCACCTGGGAGTGCATCTCCTCATGGGCCAAATCCCGCTCCCTGGCGGCCTGAACCACGGCGTTGGCCATGGAGTGGGGGAAATGCTCCTCCAGGCAGGCGGCCAGCCGGAGCATTTCCAGCTCCTTGTTCCCACCGAATGGGACCACCTGAGCCACCACGGGGTTGGCATGGGTCAGGGTACCCGTCTTGTCAAAAACAATGGTATCCGCCTGGGCCACAGCTTCCAGGTACTTTCCACCTTTCACGGTCACATGGAAGCGGCTGGCCTCGCTCATGGCGGAGAGAACCGCCAGGGGCATGGACAGTTTCAAAGCGCAGGAGAAGTCCACCATCAGCACGGACAGGGCGCGGGTGACATTGCGGGTGAGCAGATAGACCAGCACACTCCCCGCCAGCGTGTAGGGTACCAGTCGATCAGCCAGATGCGCTGCGTGATTTTCCGCTGTGGACTTGAGCTGCTCCGACTCCTCAATCATGGCCACGATCTTGTCATAGCGGCCCTTGCCGGACTGCTGGGTGACCGTAAGGACGCATTCGCCCTCCTCCACCACCGTGCCGGCATAGACGCTACTCCCGGGCCGTTTGGGGACAGGAATGGATTCTCCGGTGAGGGACGCCTGATTGACCATGACCTCGCCCTCCACGATGGTGCCGTCTAGTGGGATCATGCCGCCCATGCGGATGACCACCTGATCTCCGGCCTGTACCTGGTGGAGCGGGACCAGTTCCTCTCCGCTTTCGGTTTTCATCCAGACCCGGTCGATATTCAGGGACATGCTCCTGGCCAAGTTTTCCACGGACTTTTTGTGGGTCCACTCCTCCAGAAGCTCGCCCAGCCGCAGCAGGAACATCACGGAACTGGCCGTGTCGAAGTCCCGCCGTACCATGGACAGGCAGACGGAGATTCCATCCAACAACTCCACATGGAGCTGTCTCCGCAGCAGACACCGAAGCGCCCGGAACAGATAAGGAGCCGACCGAATAACTGTGTAGACCGCACGAAGCGGAGCCGGGAAGAACAGGGATCGGACGGCCTTAAACGCCACCATACCCACCAGTTTTTCCTCATAGGCACGGTTGAGCGCCCGGCTGCTGTGGACCGGGACCAGCTCCGCCAGCGCATGATCCTGATAGGAGAAGCCAGCGAGAATCCTCAGTAAATCCTTCCGATCCCCCTGATACTCGATCACTGCGCAACGAGTTCTTTCATGGACAGACGCACACTCCACCTGCGGCAGAGTCAGCAGCCACGCCTCCAGCATGTCGGCCTGTTCCAGCGTCATGCGCTGCTGCACGGCCTGAACGCGGATTCGTCCGCGGCATTCGTGTTTAATTTGAAATTTCATGATTGCCTCCACAGAACGAGAGGGACCGCCTCCCGGCGGCCCCTCCCTCGTTTCTTACGCATTACGCTTCAGAACACTCTACACTGGCAGCCTCCTCCGCCTTCGCACGCTGCTCATTGATTTCCTTGGCGGAGGCCAAGATATCAGCGGCATTTTCCTGGACAGAGGTGACCGTCTCCATCACGGACTCCTTTACCCGCAGAGCCGCGGCAGTGGCGTGTGTATAGGCTTTCTTCGCGTCCTTGCTGGACAGCAGCTTGAAGCCAGCAGAGCCGAACAGCACGCCGCTGGCGAACAGACCTACTCCCTTATAGATATTCATATTGCTCACCTCGCATTCAGCGGTGCCGGTATCCGGTAATGATGGCCATGACCATGCAGACGACAGCGCCCCAAGCCCAGAAACGGTGGTGTTTCATTGGATAGTCCCTCCCTCGCCAGACATGGCACCTTATTTGAGCACACATAATAACATACGAATCTTAGACTTTTCTATCCGTTTCGGACGAAAACCGTTGCAAATGGATTTTTATTTGCATTCCGTCGAAATTGGGAGGGAGGCATATGGTAGCGCTGCTTGAACGCGATGCCGAACTGGCTGACGCTGGAATATCCTACTGCTGTAGAGATCTGGAGCACGCTCTGGGTCGTAGTAGTGAGGAGTTCCGCGGCCTGGGCCATGCGCTGTTCCAGGAGATACTGGTGAATCGGGACTCCATACACCTGACGGAAACAGGACTTCAACGCTGTGCCGGAGATTCGAAACTGTTGGGACAGCATCTGAATCGTCAGTCGCTCATCCAGGTGCCCCACCAAGTATTTCTGAATCTCGCGTATGGTTTCAATCTGACTATGTGTATGGTAATCACACTGCGGAGGTAAGGCCAGCCCCTCTCGCTGTGCATGGAGCAGGAACAAAACCTCCAGCGCCTTTATGACATAGTAATCTCCGATATGTCCCGGCTGCATATAGTCCAGGGCAGAAAACAGAGCTTCGCTCCAGAGTGCTGCCTTCAGCATACAAGGATCATTCCAGGCACGGGAGATGGACTCTCCCAAGTCGGAGTGCATAGCACGCAGGGCCGACCACGCGGCTTTCGCTTCCATCCGAACAAGAGTACCATAGAATGACTCCGAAGCAAACTGGCCCCGATACGCTTCTGT